>RCMY010001776.1_pt1 | contig 24460 bp, 25 predicted proteins | sample 2041341 | NCBI WGS metagenome assembly RCMY01 (sample SAMN09708234, study PRJNA481090) | Marine sediment metagenome, whole genome shotgun sequencing project.
CATCCTCAACGGGTGGCTGCGTATTTTAGAGATCCGAAGGTGAAGTATGCTGCATAAACATTTCAATATTTAATTGCCGAATCAATAATAAACAAACTTTTATCATTTCATTCATCATCAAAAGGCCGTCTGAAAAAGTTTCAGACGGCCTTTTGATGATTTTCTTCATTGCGCTGATTGATCCGAGCCGGGCTTATTCCACGCGCTCGCCGTGCACATTCAAATCAAGCCCTTCGCGTTCCACATCTTTTTCCACGCGCAAGCCGCCGCAAATAGCCGACACCACTTTCAAAATCACAAAAGTGGCCACGCCGCTATACACCACGGTGGTAAGCGCATCTTTCACTTGGGTAAACAATTGCGTGCCCACGGTGGCATCGCCGCCGAAAATCTGGTTGCTGAAAAAAACACCGGTGAGAATCGCGCCGATAAGGCCGCCGAAGCCGTGAATGCCGAATGCATCGAGCGAATCATCGTAGCCCAGTTTGCGTTTCAGAATCACCGAAGCCCAGAATGCACCCGCAGCCGTGAGCACGCCGATGGCCAGCGCACCTTGCGGGCCCACAAAGCCGGCTGCCGGGGTGATGCCCACCAAGCCCGCCACCGCGCCTGAAGCCAAGCCCAAGGCGGAAGGGCGGTTGCCGGAAATTTTCTCGCACGCCAGCCAAGTGAGTGCGGCAGCGGCAGCGGCGATTTGGGTAACCGCCATGGCCATGCCGGCAGAAGCATCGGCCGCCACCGCAGAGCCTGCGTTAAAGCCGAACCAGCCCACCCACAGCATGGCCGCGCCCATCAAGGTGAGCGCCATATTGTGCGGCGGCATGGCTTCTTTGCCGTAGCCTATGCGTTTGCCCAACACAATGGCCGCCACCAGCCCGGCCACACCGGCGTTGATGTGCACCACGGTGCCGCCGGCATAATCGAGCACGCCGCCTTCACCCATAAAGCCGCCGCCCCACACCCAGTGCGCGGTGGGCACATACACCAACAACACCCACAAGCCCGAGAAAAGCATCATGGCCGAATATTTCATGCGCTCGGCAAAGGCGCCGGTAATGATGGCGGTAGAAATAATGGCAAACGTCATTTGGAAAAACATAAACACCGTTTCGGGAATGCTACCCGCATTAGGCGACACGGTGCCGATTTCTTTGTGCAAATCCAGCCCCATGCCGCTCAAAAACACACGCTCAAGCCCGCCGATAAAGGCGTTGCCGGGTGTGAAGGCGAGCGAATAGCCGATTGCCATCCACAACACGCTCACCAATGCGGCCACGGAAAAGCTGTGCATCATGGTGGAGAGCAGGTTTTTCTTGCGCACCATGCCGCCGTAAAAGAGCGCGAGGCCGGGCAGCGTCATAAATAAAACCAGTGCGGCAGAGGTCATCACCCAAGCCGTGTCGCCTGAATTGATTTCGCTCAAAGGTTTCCACCAATCATCGGTGCCGGCGGCCATGGCGGCGGCCGGCATAATCAGAAATGTGGCGCTGAGCAGGCGTTGGATATTTTTCATCGCGGTTTTCCTTTTCTTGTATTTTTGAAATTAAGTTACACGGCAACATCGCCGGTTTCGCCGGTGCGGATGCGGATAACCTGGTCAACCGGGGTGACAAAAATTTTGCCGTCACCCACTTTTCCGGTGCGCGCTGTTTCGATAATCACCTCAATCACGCGCTCAATCTGGTCATCGGAAAGCACGATATCGATTTGGATTTTTGGTAAAAAATCGACGGCATATTCAGCGCCACGATACACTTCGGTGTGGCCTTTTTGGCGGCCGAAACCTTTTACTTCGGTAACGGTCATCCCTTGAATACCTATGTCGCTCAAAGCTTCGCGAACATCATCGAGCTTAAACGGCTTAATCATGGCGGTTACTTTTTTCATGATGTTTCCCTTTTGGAATGTCAACAATCGATTAAAAAATGCACAGACTCAACCTTACTGATAAAGCCATCGTTTCGCAATAGAATTGTTGACAATTTGTCGCAGGGAAAATCAAATTAGCAGCAATCTGCGTTAAATTCCGCCGGGATTGTCTGTAAATTTATTTCCCATACTTGATGCAAGCCAATTTATTCTTAAAAATAATAAAATGTTGATATTTTATTGAGAAAATTGGTTTTCAGACGGCCTGATTGGCGTGAAAATAGCGGCATGGCCACTTGAAAATAGCCGGCGATGAATGTGGGGAAATTTTTAAAATGAAATAAAGCAACAGCCAAAAGCCGCAGGCTGCACAATATTTTGGAGCAGGCGCGGCATCGGGTATAATTCGGCTGATTCAAGCGGCCGTTGCCTGAGAAATGGCGGCAAAGCGCATATGGCGTGCCGCATGGCGCATGCAGTGCAGCCACAGGCGGCTCTGATGCGATTGCGCAGCCCTGTGTTTTGATATTTTTGATATGATATATAGAACTGTTTGCGCACCATCGCCCGGGCGCTCAGTCGTTCAACCTTACCTTTAGAGAAGCGCTCATGTTAGTTTGCAACCCTTATGAAATCGTGATTCACGGCACCACCAGCAAGGGCAAAACCTTCCGCCCCAGCGATTGGGCCGAGCGTTTGTGCGGCATTTTGTCTTCATTCGACAAAGGCAACCGGCTGGCCTACCACCAATGGGTGCGGCCCATGCTGGTGGATAAGGTGCGCTGTGTGGCGGTGGATAAAAAGCTCGAAGAAATCAACCCGGCCATGTTCCGCTTTTTGATGGATTTCGCTGCCGACAATGATTTGCGCGTAATGGATTGCAAAGCGCTATTGGATGAGCGCAGCGAGCAGGCTGAGGCGGCGGCCGAGCCGAAAGTGTCGCTGGCGCAGGCGATTGAAGAGAAACAAAGCGCCGAGGAGCAGGCCGCGCGCCAAGAGGCCGGCGTGCCCGCGGGCAGCGTGTTGCGCGAAATTGAAGCCGGTGAAACGGCCGTGGCGTTTGGCGCATTGAGCGTGCTGCGCCCCATGCTCACCGATGTCAACCGCTTTGTCGAACAAGTGAATAATCTGCAACGCAGCCAAGGCTACCGTCTGCTGGGCATTTTCGAAGAAGGCAAAACCAATGCCGTGGCCGTGTGCGGTTTTCGCGAAGAAATCAATTTGGTGAGCGGCCGCCATATCCATATCGACGATGTGGTCACCATTCCGCAAAGCCGCGGCAAAGGCTATGCCGCGCGCCTGTTGGCGGAAGTGCGCCGCATCGCCGAGGCGGCAGGCATTCAGCAGATTCACATCGATTCCAATGTGGGCAGCGATCGCACCCAGGCGCACCGGCTTTATTTTGAAAACGGCTATGAAATCAGCGCACACCATTTTGTGCACAAGCTCGATTGATTTGGGTAATGGTTTGGAAATAGAAACAAACAGGCCGTCTGAAAATTTTTCAGACGGCCTGTTTCAATCGGGCTAATCGCGCTTGTGTTCGATATAGTCGGGCTGTTTCGGCGCCGGCTTTTCCTCCGGCTCCACCGTAAATTCGCCCTCGATAATGTCGCCCTCATCGCTGCGGCGCGGCTGGCGGAAAGTGCCTTGCGCGGTAAACGCGCCGCCGGTTTCGGCAATCGGCCGGCCTTTGATGGGCAAAAGCAGAATCAGCGCAATCAGCAACGACACAAAGCCCGGGCTCATCAGCAATAATGCGGCCACGGTGTAACGTATCGGCCATAAAAGTTGATACATCGACACCTCGCCACCGCTGCGCATGGTGGCGCCGGCGAGCAAAATGCCCGATAAGCCGGTGTTGCGCAGCATCATCACGCCGGCAACAAAGCTGACAATCATCAAAAGCAGCGTGATGCCGCCGCCCAGCCAGTCGGCCACCCACACGATAGACATGATTTCCAGAAAAATCAGCACCAAAAAGCCGATACCGAAAAAGCGCATAATGGTTAATCCTTTTATTTTTTTGAATTTCGAGCCGTAAACATAATGCCCGCCGTGCCTGCTTTCAAGCGTGGCGGGTGTGAAAACGGGTAAATTGCCCGCGCATCGGGCGTACGCCGCCGCGCCGGGTGCGGCGTAAAAAAAGGTAAAGCTGCTGCAATCGGCGGTGTTTGGCTGTCGGACACGGGTCAGGATTTGTTATTCTTATCTTCATGAACATGAAATATTCCGTTTTTTCTTTGAAAGCCGTTGTGCTGGCCGCCGCCGTGGGCCTATTGAGCGCCTGCGCCGGCAGTGCATCCACAGGCCCCGTGCCCGAAGGCCACTACCGCGTGCAGCCGGGCGACAATCTCTACCGCATCGGCCTGCGCTTCGGCCAAAGTGTGAACACGCTGGCGCGCTGGAACAATCTGCGCGATGCCTCGCAAATCGAAGTGGGGCAGGTATTGCGCGTGCGCAGCGGCAGCAGTAGCAGCGCCAGTCGCAGCACGAGCAGCAGCGGCAGCCGCACAGCCACCACCGTGGCGCCGGTGAATCGTTTGAATATGCAATGGCCGGTGGCAGAGGGCAGCCGCAATATTATCGCCAACTACAACGGCACCACCAATAAAGGCATCGACATCGGCGGCACGCGCGGCGAGCCGGTGAAGGCGGCGGCAGCGGGCAAAGTGCTTTATGTGGGCGAGGGCGTGCGCGGCTATGGCAAGCTGATTTTAATCAACCACAACAGCAGCACGCTCACCGCTTATGCACACAACGATGCGCTGCATGTGCAAAAAGACCAAACCGTGCGCGCCGGCCAAACCATCGCCACCATGGGCAGCAGCGACAGCGATCGCGTAAAGCTGCATTTCGAAGTGCGCATCAACGGCAAGGCGGTGAACCCGATGCCGTATCTCAACCGTTGAGTGAAGCCGATTTGCGGTGAAAATCAAAGGCCGTCTGAAACATAAATCGTTCAGACGGCCTCTTTATATGCTTGCGAATTGTGCATCAAACCACAATCGCGCCCAATGAATCTGTGGGTTTGAAAGCCGCCAAAATGCCTTCGATGATGCCGATCACGCCGGGGATAAACGTCCAGCTGAACAGAAAATAAATAATACCCATCCACACGCGGCCGGCGCAGAATTTATGCACACCAAACGAGCCGAATAAAAGCGCCATGGCCACATAAAGCGCCTTGTTGCAGGTGTGCGGATAAGAAGCGGCGTAAGAAACAACCGATTGCATGGATTTTCCTTTTGCATGGATTAAAGTAACGGCGCTTAAATGGCGCGAAATGGCGAAAATTAAAGCGAAAGCCTTGGTAAAAATAGGCAAACCGTTTCAGACGGCCTGCTTGATGTTGGGATATGGCCGTCTGAAAACGTCGGCGCCGGGGTCTATTCACCATTTATCTTGCGGCAATCCTTTGGCTCAAAAGTGCACCTGCTGCATTGAAAGTGCGTGCAAAGTGGCCGCGCTTTCCGCCTTGCAAACGCACTTTTGCGTTCAAAATCTGACGCGCAGATGAAAAGTGGGCAGATTCTAAAAGCGGCGCCAACCGTGCTCGCACACAAAGCCATCGAGCCGCATATCGTGTGCTTCGCGCGGCAGCCTGCCGTTGTGGCGCTGGCAGGCAAAACCCACGCCGATTTTGTGCGGCTGCAAGCGGTGGCGGGTGGCAGCGAGCGAGGCATCATAATAGCCGCCGCCCTGGCCGAGCCGGTAGCCTTCGCTGTCGATGCCCACTAAGGGCAGCAGCAGCGTGTTGAGGCGGTGGGCGCGGATTTTTTCACCGTGAAATTGCGGTATTTTCAGACGGCCATGCGCACGTTCGGCCTGCGCGGCATCGGCGCAGTAAGGCGTAAACCATAATCTGAGCCTGCCCGGTTCGATATAAGGCAGATAAACGCGCGCGCCGCGTTGCAGAGCCGTCTGAATAAAATCATCGAGCCGCAATTCGCTGCCGATGGGCCAATACACGCCGATGCGCGCGCCGCGTTTGATGTGGCGGAACAAATGGCGCTGGATGCGGCGGGTGGCGCGTCGGCGCTCATCGCGGCCAAGCTGTTGGCGTGCGCGGCGCAAGGTGCGGCGCAGGGCGGATTTTTCGGCATGAATATCCATAAGGCAGGAAGGCGGCAATGGCGGCAAACCACTTGCCGTGTGGTGGCTCGGGCTTCAAGTTTAGCCTGCTGCTTCGGGCAAGTCTATGCTGTGAGCGTCTTGCCCGAGGGGCGGGGGCGGCGGATAATGTCGGCAGGCCGTCTGAAATCAAATCTTCATCAAAATAAGGGAAACTATGTGGCACATTATCGCCATCGGCTATTTATTCGTTACCGTGATGTTTGCCGCCGCGCAGCCCAGCGTGGCGCGGGCGCTGATTTATTTGGTGTTTTGGTCGGTGCTGCCCAGTCTGTTTGTGTTTTGGGTGGTGAAAACGCGGCGGCGCAACCGGCGGCTGCGGGCGCAGGAAAAGCAAGCAGAAGATGCAGAATAAAGCTTTTCACGCGGCCGGATATCTTATATAATGCCGCAGCTTTCATTTTTTGAAAGCCTTTTTATTTATCGAAACGCTCGCACTTGGCGCCAAAGGGTGCTTATGAATCAATAAGTTCTATGCGCCTGAGTGTCTGCTTTAACCCTTTAAGGAAACAAAATGTCACAAGTTACCATGCGTCAAATGCTGGAAGCCGGCGTACACTTCGGCCACCAAACCCGCTACTGGAACCCGAAAATGGAGCAATACATTTTCGGCGCGCGCAACAAAATCCATATCGTCAACCTGGAAAAAACCCTGCCGCTGTTTCAAGAAGCGCAAGACGTGGTTCGCCGCCTGGTTGCCAATAAAGGCACCGTATTGTTTGTAGGCACCAAACGCCAAGCCCGCGAAATCATCCGCGAAGAAGCCAGCCGCGCCGGTATGCCTTTTGTTGACCACCGCTGGTTGGGCGGCATGCTCACCAACTACAAAACCGTCAAGCAATCCATCAAACGCTTGGAAGAGAAATCTGCCATTTTGGAAAATGCTGACGAGAGCGGCTTCAACAAAAAAGAAATCCTCGACATGCAGCGCGATGTGGAAAAACTGGAGCGCTCGTTGGGCGGCATTAAAGAAATGAAAGGCCTGCCGGACGCGATTTTCGTAATCGACACCGGTTACCAAAAAGGCACTTTGGTTGAAGCCGAAAAGCTGGGCATCCCCGTGATTGCCGTGGTGGATACCAACAACAGCCCCGACGGCGTGAAATACGTGATTCCGGGCAACGACGATTCAGCCAAAGCCATCCGTCTCTACTGCCGCGGCATCGCCGATGCGGTGTTGGAAGGCAAAAACCAATCGCTGCAAGAAACCGTTCAAGCTGCCCAAGCTGCTGAACAAACTGCCGAATAAGGCATTCAAGGGGCAGAAGCCCCTTTTTTCAGGCTGTGTTGAAACCTTTTTTCAGACGGCCTGTTTCCCTATTTTTCATGCGGCGCACCGCCGCATGCCGACAATATCTTAGGAGTGAAAATGTCTGCAATTACCGCAAAAATGGTGGGCGACCTGCGCGCCGCCACTGGCCTGGGCATGATGGAATGCAAAAAAGCCCTGGTTGAAGCCGATGGCAACATGGAAAAAGCCGAAGAAATCCTGCGCATCAAATCCGGCGCTAAAGCCGGTAAATTGGCCGGCCGCACAGCCGCCGAAGGCGTGTTGGCTTATGCCATCGAAGGCAATGTGGGTGCATTGGTTGAAGTAAACTGCGAAACCGACTTTGTGGCCAAAGATGAAAGCTTTCTGGCTTTTGCCCAAGCCGCAGCGCAAGCCGTAGTGGCCGGCAACCCTGCCGATGTGGCCGCTCTGGGCGACGTGAAAACCGCCGATGGCCAAACCGTTGAAGCCGTGCGCAAGGCCGTGATTGCCAAATTGGGCGAAAACATCAGCGTGCGCCGCTTCGAGCGCATCGAAACTGCCAACAACCTGACTGCCTACATCCACGGCGCAGCCGCCGGCGAAGGCGTGTTGGTTGAATTTAAAGGCGCGGAAGACGTGGCCCGCAAAGTGGGCATGCACATCGTGGCCGCCAAGCCGCAATGCGTATCTGCCGACCAAGTTGACCAAGAGCTGATTGAAAAAGAACGCCACATCTACACCGAGCAAGCCAACGCTTCGGGCAAGCCTGCCGAAATCGTGGCCAAAATGGTAGATGGCCGCATCAACAAATATTTGGCCGAAATCACCCTCAACGGCCAAGCATTTGTGATGAACCCCGACCAAACCGTGGCGCAATTCTTGAAAGAGAATAATGCCGAAGTGGTGCATTTCGTGCGTTATAAAGTGGGCGACGGCATCGAAAAAGCCGTGGTGGATTACGCAGCCGAAGTGGCCGCTGCCGCCAAGGTGTAATACCCCGTGAAAAAAAGCACTCAGATTCAGTTTTGAATCGGGGTGCTTTTTTTTGAGGGCAATAGGATGAAATAAACCACTTGCTATATGTGGCGGCCGCTTGGCAGGGTTAGCAATCTTTAACCGAAAGACAGCGTACAATAGCCGCGTTTGCCGTTTTATTTCACCGTCAACACACAGCATTGAATGATTTTACGATAGGCCGTCTGAAAGTTTCAGACGGCCTGCATCAGCCAACCGCAACGAAAGCAAAGGTATTCCATGACACAGCAAACCAAATACAAACGCGTTTTATTGAAACTTTCCGGCGAAGCGCTGATGGGCAAAGATGCCTTCGGCATCAACCGCGACACCATTATGCAGATTGTCGGCCAGGTGAAAGAAGTGGTGGATATGGGCGTGCAAGTGGGCGTGGTAATCGGCGGCGGCAATATTTTCCGCGGCGTGGCCACGCAGGCGCAAGGCATGGACAGAGCCACCGCCGATTATATGGGCATGATGGCCACCGTGATGAACGCGTTGGCATTGAAAGACGCTTTTGAATCGCTGGGCATCAAAGCGCGCGTGCAATCGGCGCTGAGCATGCAGCAAATCGCCGAAACCTATGCGCGCCCCAAAGCAATCCAATATTTGGAAGAGGGCAAAGTGGTGATTTTCGCCGCCGGCACGGGCAACCCCTTCTTCACCACCGACACCGCCGCCTCGCTGCGTGGCGCGGAAATGAATTGCGACATTATGCTCAAAGCCACCAATGTCGATGGTGTGTATACCGCCGACCCGAAAAAAGACCCCTCAGCCACCCGCTATCAAACCATCACCTTTGATGAAGCCCTGAATAAAAACCTGAAAGTGATGGATGCCACCGCGTTTGCCCTTTGCCGCGAACAAAAGCTCAATATCGTGGTGTTCGGCATCGCCAAAGAAGGCGCGCTCAAGCGTGTGGTGGTGGGCGAAGACGAAGGCACGCTGGTGCATTATTAAGCCTGATGCCGCGCAGCGGCTGCGGTTTGCGCCTGTGTGAAATGCATTGTCAGCCGCCTGCATCCACGGTACTATGCGGCTTTACTGAGCTTCAGGCCGTCTGAAATGTTTCAGACGGCCTGTGGATCTGTTGATATTTTGCCTTTATATCATGCTCAAAATCACCCGCATATAAAATGCGGACAGATCCCCAAACCTATTTATTGATAAACGATTTAGCCTGGAAATTGCCCTATGATTAACGATATTCAGAAATCTGCCGACAGCAAAATGCAGCGCTCGCTGGAAGTGCTGAAAGAAAACCTCGCCAAAGTGCGCACCGGCCGCGCCCACACCGGCCTGCTCGACCAGGTGGATGTGGAATATTACGGCAGCCCCGTGCCGGTGAGCCAAGTGGCCAACGTTACCCTGATTGATGCGCGCACCATCGGCGTGAAGCCGTTTGAAAGCAATATGGCCGGCGCCATTGAAAAAGCCATCCGCGATTCCAACCTCGGCCTCAATCCCTCATCTATGGGCGATTTAATCCGCGTGCCCATGCCCATGCTTACCGAAGAGCGCCGCCGTGATCTGATCAAAGTGGTGCGCGCCGAAGCCGAAGAGGGCCGCGTGGCCATCCGCAATGTGCGTCGCGATGCCAACAATGATTTCAAACGCCTGCTCAAAGACAAAGAAATTTCAGAAGACGATGCACGCCGCGGTGAAGAGCAGATTCAAAAGCTCACCGATAAATATGTGGCTGAAGCCGACAAGCTTTTGGCCAATAAAGAAGAAGACCTGATGGCGATTTAAGCCGCAGGAGCCATGCGCATGAAAAGCAGCACGCAAACCATATTGACCCACACGAATATCCCGCGCCATATCGCCGTGATTATGGACGGCAACGGGCGCTGGGCGAAAAAGCGCTTTATGCCCCGCGTGATGGGGCATAAAAAAGGGCTCAATGCGCTCGAAAATATGGTGAAGCGCTGCGCCGGCTTAGGCGTGCAATACCTTACCGTGTTTGCCTTTTCCACTGAAAACTGGCGCCGGCCGGAAGAAGAAGTGTCGTTTTTGATGGGGCTTTTTCTGCAGGCGCTGCAAAAGCAGGTGGCGGCACTGCACGACAACAATATGCGTTTGCGCGTGATTGGCGACCGCAGCCGCTTCAGCGCCGAAATCCGCCGCGGTATAGAAGCGGCCGAAGCACTCACCGAGGGCAACAGCGGCTTCACGCTTTCCATTGCCGCCGATTACGGCGGCCGCTGGGATATTTTGCAGGCCGCCAACAAACTGGCAGCCGAGGGCGAAACCATCACCGAAGATGGCATGATGAGTCATTTGATGCTGGGCGATGCACCCGAGCCGGACTTGTTTATCCGCACCGGCGGCGAAAAACGCATCAGCAATTTCTTATTGTGGCAGCTTGCCTATGCCGAGCTTTATTTCACCGACACGCTGTGGCCCGACTTTGACGATGCCGCCATTGATGCGGCCATCAGCTCCTTCCAAACCCGCGAGCGCCGTTTCGGGCGCACCTCTGAGCAGCTGCCGGCCGAGCAGCAGCGGGGCTGACCTATGTTGAAACAAAGAATCATCACTGCTTTAATCTTGCTGCCGCTGATGCTGGGCATGCTTTTTTACGCATCCGACGCCTTGTGGGCGCTGTTTGCCGGCCTGATTGCCTTGTTGGCGCTGTGGGAATATGGCCGCATGTGCGGCTTCACAAGTGCGCAAAACCACCGTTATTTGGCCTTTACCGCGCTTTTCGGTGTGGTGGCCTATGCCGGTGGCTGGCAGCTGCCGCCCATTGTCTGGCTGGCGGTGTTGGTGTTTTGGCTGGTGGGCATGCCTTTGTGGTTGGTGAAAAAATGGCCGCTTTCGCCCGATTGGAAAGGCTACAGCATCGGCTGGCTGCTGATGGTGCCGTTTTGGTTTGCCTTGGTTGGATTGCGCCCGAGCGCAGAAGAAGCCACTTCGTTGCTGGCGATTATGGGCTTGGTGTGGATTGCCGATATTTTTGCCTATTTCAGCGGCAGAGCATTCGGCAAACATAAGCTCGCGCCCGCCATCAGCCCCGGTAAAAGCTGGGAAGGCGCGGTGGGCGGCGCGGTGTGTGTAATGCTTTATATGGCGTTGGTGTGGCGCGCCGGTTGGCTCTCTTTTGATGTGAGCTGGTATGGTGCGCTCTTGATCGGCTTGGTGTTGACCGTGGTGAGTGTGTGCGGCGATTTGCTCGAAAGCTGGCTCAAGCGCGCCGCCGGCATCAAAGACAGCAGCAATCTTTTGCCCGGCCATGGTGGTGTGTTTGACCGCACCGACAGCCTGATTGCGGTGTTGAGCGTGTATGCGGCCATCCGTGTGCTGTTCGGTTAGGCCGGTATTTCAGACGGCCTGATGATATAAAACAAGGCCGTCTGAAACTCTATCGGTTATGATACAAAATTAATCTCTATTTTCAGGCCGTCTGAAAGGGCATTGCATGTTTCAGACGGCCTGTGTGAAGACGCAGCATATGAGCCAACAAGTTTTAACCATTTTGGGCAGCACCGGCAGCATAGGCGTGAGCACGCTCGATGTGGTGGCGCGCCATCCGGAAAAATTCCGCATTTTTGCGCTGGCCGGCCACACGCAGGTGGCCAAGCTGGCGGCGCAATGCGTGCAATTCCAGCCGCAATATGCGGTGGTGGCCGATGAGGGCCATGCCGAAGCATTGGCCAAAATGTTGGCAGCAAGCGCTTGCCGCACCGAAGTGCTGTATGGCGCGCAGGCGCTGATTGATGTGGCCTCGGCAGAAGAAGTGAGCGGCGTGATGGCGGCCATTGTCGGCGCGGCCGGGCTGCCCTCGGCGCTGGCTGCCGCCAAGGCCGGCAAAACCATTTATCTGGCCAATAAAGAAACCTTGGTGGTGGCCGGTGCATTGTTTATGCAGGCCGCCACAGAAAGCGGTGCCAAAGTGCTGCCGGTAGACAGCGAACACAATGCTATTTATCAGGTGCTGCCGCATGATTATCAAGGCCGTCTGAACGCGCACGGCATCGAGTCGATTGTTCTCACGGCTTCGGGCGGCCCGTTTCTCAACACCGATTTGGCCGAATTTGCCGGCATCACCCCCGCGCAGGCGGTGAAGCATCCCAATTGGAACATGGGGCAGAAAATTTCGGTGGATTCCGCCACCATGATGAATAAAGGGCTGGAGCTGATTGAAGCGCATTGGCTGTTTAATTGCCCGCCGGAAAAGCTCGAAGTGGTGATTCACCCGCAAAGCGTGATACACAGCATGGTGCGCTACCGCGACGGCTCGGTGCTGGCGCAAATGGGCAAGCCCGATATGCGCACACCGATTGCTTATTGCCTGGGGTTGCCCGATCGCATCGAATCGGGCGTGGGTGCGCTGGATTTCGGCAGTTTGAGCGGCCTCACCTTTTGCGAACCCGATTTCAGCCGCTTTCCCTGCCTGAAGCTTGCTTACGATGCCATGCAGGCCGGCGGCGGCGCAGCTTGCGTGCTCAATGCCGCCAACGAAGAAGCCGTGGCCGCCTTTTTGGCCGGCCGCATCCGCTTCACCGACATTGAGCGCGTGGTGGCCGAGAGCCTGGATAAAAACGTTTCAGACGGCCTGCACGATATCGGCAGCCTGCTGGCGCAAGATGCGCAAACGCGCAGCCATGCGCAACAATATATCGCCGCTTTGCGCGGCTAGGAGTGGTTTTGACAATTTTAGCGTTTATCGTTGCCATTTTGATTTTGGTGAGCCTGCACGAATTCGGCCACTATATAGTGGCGCGCTTGTTCGGCGTGAAAGTGGTGCGTTTTTCCGTGGGCTTCGGCAAGCCTTTTTATAAGAAAAAGCGCGGCGACACAGAATGGTGTCTCGCGCCGATTCCGCTGGGCGGCTATGTGAAAATGGTCGACACCCGCGAGGGCAACGTGGCCGAGGCCGATTTGCCCTATGCATTCGACAAACAGCATCCGGCCAAGCGCATCGCCATTGTGGCCGCCGGCCCGCTCACCAATCTGGCGCTGGCCGTGCTGCTTTACGGCCTGAGCTTTTCGTTTGGTGTTACCGAAATCCGCCCGTTTGTGGGCACGGTGGAGCCGTCCAGCATTGCCGCGCGCGCCGGTTTTGAGCCGGGTGATAAAATCGTGGCGGTCAATCGTGTGCCGGTGGCCGATTGGGGTGAAGCGCAAACTGAGATGGTGCTCAATCTCGATGCGGGCAAAGTAGATGTGGCCGTGCAAACCGAGGGCGGGCAAAACGCCGTGCGCGTGATTGATGTGGCGGGCACGCCGGCGGCCGATAATGTGGCCAAGCAAAACGGCAATATCGGCTTGTGGCCGTTCAAGCTGCTCAATCAGATAGGCTTGGTGGTGGAAGGCAGCCCGGCGGCGCGCGCCGGCCTTGAGAAAGGCGATAAACTTTTAAGCGCTGATGGCCGGCCGATTGATTCGTGGGCAGAATGGGCGGCGCTTTTCCGCCAAAGCCCGGGGCAGAAACTGGCCATTGCTTATGAGCGCAACGGCCAAACCGGCCACACCGATTTGCGCCCCGATTCGGAAGAATTGCGCGATGGCAGCCTGATTGGCAAGGTGGGCATTGCCGCCGAGCGCGACACCGCTTGGAGTGAGCAAATCAGCCATCGCTACACCCCGAGCGTGCCGCAGGCTTTTGCCATGGGCTGGGATAAAATGGTGAATTATTCGGCGCTGACGGTGAAATTCTTCGGCAGGCTGATTACCGGGCAGGCATCGATGAGCCATATTTCGGGCCCGATTACCATTGCCGACGTGGCCGGTCGCTCTGCCGCCATGGGTTTACAGAGTTATCTGGAATTTTTAGCGCTAATCAGTGTCAGTTTAGGCGTGCTGAATTTATTGCCTATCCCCGTGCTGGATGGCGGTCACTTGGTGTATTATACCGCCGAGTGGATACGCGGAAAGCCTTTGAGCGAGCGCATACAGGCCATCGGCCTGCGCTTAGGCCTTGCGGCCATGCTGATGTTGATGCTGGTGGCCTTCTTTAACGATATAACCCGATTGTTTGGATAAAGACTTTATGAAACTGAAACAACTCACCGCAACTTTGATGATGCTGAGCCTCTCGCCGCTGGCGTTGGCCGACTTTACCATTCAGGATATCCGCGTAGAAGGCCTGCAACGCACCGAACCGAGCACCGTGTTCAGCTACCTGCCGGTAAAAGTGGGCGACACCTTCACCGATGCGCGTGGCGAAGAAATCATCAAAAATCTTTATGCCACCGGCTTTTTCGACGATGTGCGGGTGGAAACCTTGGGCGACCAAGTGCTGCTCACCGTGGTGGAGCGCCCCACCATCAGCAGCATCAACATCACCGGCGCGAAAATGCTGCAAAGCAGCGTGATTCTGCAAAACTTCAATTCTTTCGGCTTGGGGCAATCGCAATCGTTTAACCAAGCCACGCTCAACCAAGCCGTGGCCGGCCTGAAGCAGGAATACATCAGCCGCGGCAAGCAATCGGTGCAGATCACGCCCGAAGTGACCCGTTTGGCGCGCAACCGCGTGGCCATCGACATCAAAATCGACGAAGGCGCCAGCACCAAAATCACCGACATCCAATTTGAGGGCAACGAGCATTATTCCGACCGCAAATTGCGCAATCAAATGTCGCTCAGCGAAGGCGGCATGTGGACTTGGCTCACCAAAAGCAATCAGTTTAACGAGCAGAAATTCTCGCAAGACATGGCGCGGGTGAGCGAATTTTATCAAAACAACGGTTATTTCGATTTCCGCATTCTCGACACCGATATTCAAACCAACGATGAAAAAACCAAGCAAACCATCACCGTAAAAGTGCATGAGGGCGAGCGCTATCGCTGGGGCAAGGTTTCCATCGAGGGCGACACCCGCGAAGTGCCGAAGCAGAATCTGGAAAAGCTGCTCACCATGAAAGAAGGCCGCTGGTATGAGCGCGAGCGCATGGTCAACAGCCTGCAGGCCATTCAGACGGCCATGGGCAGCGCCGGCTATGCTTTCAGCGAAGTGAATGTGCAGCCCGTGCCCAATCCGCAAACCCGCGTGGTGGATTTTGTGCTGCACGTGGATCCGGGCCGCAAGGTTTATGTAAACGAAATCCACATCAGCGGCAACAACAAAACCAGCGATGAAGTGATCCGCCGCGAATTGCGTCAAATGGAATCGGCTCCGTATGACACAGGCAAATTGCAGCGCTCAAAAGAGCGCGTGGAGCTTTTGGGCTATTTCGACAACGTGCAGTTTGATGCCAAGCCGGTGGCCGGCACGCCCGACCAGGTGGATTTGGACATGACGCTGCAAGAGCGCTCCACCGGCTCGCTCGATTTGAGCGCCGGCTGGGTGCAAGACACCGGCTTGGTGATGGCGGTGGCGGTGGCGCAAGACAATTTGTTCGGCACCGGCAAATCGCTGGCCGCCCGTGTGTCGCGCAGTAAAACCAGTCAAAATGCGTCTTTGTCGTTTACCGATCCCTATTTCACGCCCGACGGCGTGAGCTTGGGCTACGACATTTACGGCCGCGTGTATGACCCGCGCAAAGCCACTTCCAGCACGCAGCAATACAAAACCACCACATTGGGCGGCGGCCTGCGCATGGGCGTGCCGGTAACGGAATACGACCGCGTGAATTTCGGCCTGGGTGCTGAAAACATGGCGGTGAATATCTATAATGGCGCACCGAAGCGCTATCGCGACTTTATTGAAGAACACGGCAACTTCTACGACCCTTCGTGTGCTTCAGACGGCAACACCAACGATTGCAGCGGCAAATTCAAAGGCTGGATTTATAAAGGCAGCATCGGCTGGGGCCGCAACAAAACCGACAGCGCCATGTGGCCGACCCGCGGCTACATCACCGGGGTAAACAGCGAAATCGGCCTGCCCGGCAGCAAGCTGCAATACTACAGCCTCACCCACAACCAAACCTGGTTTTTCCCGTTGAGTAAAGATTTCACCCTGATGCTGGGCGGCGAAGTGGGCTATGCCAACAGCTATGGCAAAACCAACGAGCTGCCGTTTTTCGAAAACTTCTACGGCGGCGGCTTGGGCTCGGTGCGTGGCTACGAAAACGGCACGCTCGGCCCCAAAGTGTATGACGATGATGGCGATGTGATCAGCTATGGCGGCAATAAAAAGGCCAATGTGTCGGCCGAATTGCTGTTTCCGATGCCGGGCGTGAAAGATGCCCGCACCGTGCGCCTGAGCGCGTTTGCCGATGCCGGCAGCGTGTGGGACGGCAAAACCTATACCAGCGCAGACAGCGATAACGGCGTGAGCATTTATGGCGGCGACCATAAATCTTCTTTCAAAGAAGAGTTGCGTTATTCTGCCGGCATGGCCGTGACTTGGCTCTCGCCCTTGGGGCCGATGAAATTCAGCTATGCTTACCCCATCAACAAGAAAAAAGGCGATGAGATCCAGCGCTTCCAGTTCCAGCTGGGCACCACGTTTTAAGCCTGCTGCAAGAGGGCAGGCATAAGAGAGCAAACTATATGAGTAAACCTTCCCGTTTTATCCGCTTGAGTGCCGCCGCTTTATTGGGCTGCGGCCTGCTCGGCTCCGCGTTTGCCGCCGACAACCTGCAAAAACTCGGCTTTATCAACACCGAGCGCGTGTATATGGAATCGCGGCAGGCGCAAGGCATACAGAAATCGCTGGAAAAAGAATTCAGCGGCCGCCAAAAAGCGCTGCAAAAGCTGCTGAGCGATGCCGAGAATACCAACCGGCAAGTGGTGTCGGGCAAATTGCAGGGTGCAGAGCACGATGCAGCGGTGCAGCGGCTGGCCGAAATAGAGCGCCAATACCGCCTGCAGCAGGCCAAGCTTGCCGAAGAGTATAATCTGCGCCGCAACGAAGAGTTTGCCGCTTTGCAGCAAAGCGCCAACCGCGTGATTGTGGATTTGGCCAAAAAAGAAGGCTACGACCTGATTATCCAAGATGCCATTTATGTCAACAGCCGCTTCGATATTACCGACAGCGTGATTAAAGCCCTCAATGCGCAATAACAAGCGCCACTTTTTATCATCTATCATCTCAGTTTGATGATTCAGACGGCCTCAACCCTATGAACCGACAAACCCATACCTTATCGCAAATCACCGCCGCGCTGGGCGGCCAATGGCAGGGCGAAGACATTTCCGTAGCCGCCGTGCAGCCGCTGGCCGATGCCACGGCCGACCACATCAGCTTTTTAGCCAATCCCAAATATAAAGCCGAAGTGGCCGAAAGCAGCGCCGGTGCGCTGATTGTTAGCCCCAAGCTGGCAGCCGAATTTGTCGGTCGCAACCTGATTGTGGCCGACGACCCTTATCTTTATTTCGCCAAAGTGGCGCGCCTGTTTTCGCCGCGGCAACAAGCCGTGGCCGGCGTGCACCCCACTGCCGTGATTGAAGCCACCGCGCGCGTGCCGGCTGGTTGCGAAATCGGCGCACATGTGTATATCGGCGGCCATACTGTGCTCGGCGAAGGCTGCCGCATTCTTGCCGGCGCGGTGGTGGAGCACGATTGTGTGCTGGGCGATGAAGTGGTGCTGCACCCCAACAGCGTGATCTATCACGGCTGCACCTTGGGCGACCGGGTGGAAATCCACGGCGGCAGCGTCATCGGTGCCGACGGCTTCGGCTTGGCTTTTGCCGGCGATTCATGGTTTAAAATTCCGCAAACCGGCGGCGTAACGCTTGGCGATGATGTGGAAATCGGCGCCAACAGCATGATAGATCGCGGCGCCATGGCCGATACTGTGGTGGGCAAGGGCACCAAAATCGACAATCAGGTGCAAATCGGCCACAACTGCCAAATCGGCGAGCACACCGTGATTGCTGCTTGCACCGGCATTTCCGGCAGCACCAAAATCGGCTCATATTGCATTATCGGCGGCGCGGCCATGTTTGTCGGCCATATTGAAATTGCCGATAAAACCACCATCGGCGGCGGCACCGCCGTGACCCATTCGATTAAAGAGCCCGGCCATTATGCCACCTGCTATCCGCTGCAAACCCACAAAGAATGGGCGCGCAATGCCGTGCATGTGCGCCACCTGAGCGAGATGGCCAAGAAAATCAAACAACTGGAGCAGCAGCTGGACACGCTGCAATCTAACAAGGACTAAACCCATGAACATCACATTACCCGTTGAAGCCAAAGACATCCAAAAGCTGATTCCCCACCGCTATCCGTTTTTGCTGCTCGACCGCATCACTGCGTTTGAAAGCATGAAACGCCTCACCGCCATTAAAAACGTGAGCATGAACGAGCCGCATTTCCAAGGCCATTTCCCTGATTTTCCGGTGATGCCCGGTGTGTTGATTATCGAAGCGCTGGCGCAGGCCTGCGGCACGTTGGCAATTTTGAGCGAGGGTGGGCGCAACCCCGAAGAAATTTATTTCTTTGCCGGCATCGATAATGCCCGTTTCAAGCGCCAGGTGATTCCGGGCGACCAATTGGTGTTTGAAGTTGAATTGTTGGCCAACAAACGCGGCATCGGCAAATTCAAAGCCGTGGCCACTGTGGACGGGCAAGTGGCGGTGGAAGCTGAAATCATGTGTGCCAAGCGTGCCGTTGAATTGTAATGCGCCAGGCCGTCTGAAAGCCCGGCTTGGCGCTGTGCTTTCAGACGGCCTCGAATCTTTGTTATGCAGCCTTATAAAGGAGCGCCCATGAGCCTTATCCACCCCACCGCCGTGATCGATGCCAAAGCCGAGCTCGACAGCAGCGTTAAAGTCGGCCCCTACACCATTATCGGCCCGAATGTGCAAATCGGCGCCGGCAGCGAAATCGGCCCGCACACGGTGATAGACGGCCACACCACCATCGGCGAAAACAATAAAATTTTCCAATTCGCTTCACTCGGCGCGCAGCCGCAAGACAAAAAATACCGCAACGAGCCCACCCGCCTGATTATCGGCAACGGCAACACCATCCGCGAATTCACCACCTTCAACACCGGCACCGTTACCGGCTTGGGCGAAACCCGCATCGGCGATGACAACTGGATTATGGCTTATGTGCATCTGGCGCACGACTGCGTGGTGGGCAGCCACACTATTTTTGCCAACAACGCTTCCTTGGCCGGCCATGTCAACATCGGCGATTATGTGGTGTTGGGCGGCTACACGCTGGTGTTTCAATTTTGCAATATCGGCGATTACGCCATGACCGCCTTTGCTGCCGGCGTGCATAAAGACGTGCCGCCTTATTTCATGGCATCGGGCTACCGCGCCGAGCCTGCCGGCCTCAACAGCGAAGGCATGCGCCGCAACGGCTTTGCGCCCGAGCAAATCGCCAAAGTGAAAGAAGTGTATAAAATCATCTACCGCAGCGGCCTGAGCCTGGATGAGGCCAAAGAGCAAGTGCTGGCCATGAGTGATACTGCGCCGGAATTGGCGGTGTTTAAAGATTTCTTCGCACTTTCCTCGCGCGGCATTATCCGTTGATTGGATGTGATAACACAGGCCGTCTGAAACCTTTTTCAGACGGCATTGTTTTATTTGCACATTCAAGGTGAAACAACGCAGTTGTGGTTGTAGGTGGCTTCTCGAATCCGACGCTTGTCCGCAGAACAAGATCTTCGGGTTGGGGGAAAATATCGGATGCAAGTATCCGATCTATGCATTAAGCCGCTATATAGTGGAATGCAAGAAAAAGCGATACAAAACTACGCACTATCATGGAGTAGGTTGGGTTGATAAACCCAACGTTTCATACCAATCCAAAAAAATAACCTAACTTCGTTGTCTCGCCTTGCCGTACTCGTTGTACTGTCTGCGGCTCGCCGCCTTGTTAGCTTACTTATCAGACGGCCTGTGGGCTTGTTGGGTTTTCAACCCAACTTACCCGTTGTGTCACTTTTTTTATGCATTCCACTATATTTGTGTTGGAAATATATTTGTGTTGGAAAAGAAAAAAGGCCGTCTGAAAGCTGTGTTTCAGACGGCTTTTGCATTAAATGCTGATTTTTGCACCCAAGGCGGCCGCGAATTGCGCCAACCAAGCCGGGTGTGCCGGCCAGGCGGGCGCGGTAATCAAGTGGCCGTCGGTAACGGCTTCGGTGATGCCGATGTCGGCATATTCGCCGCCGGCGGCGCGCACGTCGGGCGCGCAAGCCGGATAAGCGGAGCAGGTTTTGCCGCGCAACACGCCGGCTGCGGCCAGCAGTTGCGCACCGTGGCACACGGCGGCGATGGGTTTTTCATCGGAATCGAAATCGCGCACGATGGCAATCACGCGCTCGTTGAGGCGCAGGTATTCGGGCGAGCGGCCGCCGGGAATCACGAGGCCGATGTAATCATCGGGGTTGACCTTGTTAAAATCGTAATTGAGGGTGAAATTGTGGCCTCTTTTTTCGCTATAGGTCTGCTCGCCTTCGAAATCGTGCACGGCGGTGGCGATATAGTCGCCGGCCTGTTTGTCGGGGCAAACGGCGTGCACGGTGTAGCCTAAGGCGCTTAAAAATTGAAACGGCACCATGGTTTCATAGTCTTCGGCAAAATCGCCGGCCAGCATCAGAATGTTTTTGCTCATTGTGCGGCTCCTTAATGTGTTTTCTGCAAGATATAGGCTTCGGCCAATGCGCCTTTTACGCGGCGGCCATCGGCATCCAAGGCAATCAGGTGGTTTTCGCCCACAAAATAGCTGCGTCCGTCGCGATAGAGGGTGACGGTGTCGCCGGCCGGGTTCCAGCTGAAGGTGCCGCGCCCTTCGAATGCGGTTTGCGGGTTGCCCAGATAGGTTTCGCGCAAATCATAGCTGCCGTTGTCGCGCAGGGTGAGCTCGGTGCGGATGCCGCTGCACGAGGCGCAGGGCAGCGTGCCTTGGTAAGTGCCGGCCCAATCGAGCGAAATCCGGGCGTTGTGCATATCGGGCGCAACGGGGGCGGTGGGCGCGCTTGGTGCGGCGCAGGCGGCCAGCGCCCATGCGGCGGCCAGCGGGTAAAAGAGGGTTTTGAAGCGGCTCATAGTGGGTTTCCTTTGCTTTTGGAAAAGTGTTTGGACATTCATTCGCTATATAAGCATGAAGCGCTCAGGCCGTCTGATACCAATCCAAAAAAATAACCTAACTTCGTTGTCTCGCCTTGCCGTACTATCTGTACTGTCTGCGGCTCGCCGCCTTGCTTACTTTTTTGAATTGGTATGAATCATTCGGCAGGCTTTCAGACGGCCTTGCCCCCCTTAAATATCGGTTTCTAAATACACCACTTGGGTTTGCAGATATTCTTCCAGGCCGTGTTTGCCGTCGGCACCGCCGATGCCTGATTGTTTCCAGCCGGCGTGAAAGCCCTGCATGGCTTCGAAGTTTTCGCGATTGAGATAGGTTTCGCCGAATTGCAGGCGGCGGATGACGTAAAAAGCTTCGTTGAGGTTGGTGGTGTAGACCGAGCTGGTGAGGCCGAAGGCGCTGTCGTTGGCCAGCGCAATCACTTGGTCGAGCGTGTCAAATATGGCGATGGGCAGCACGGGGCCGAAGGTTTCTTCCTGCATGATGTCCATGCTGTTGTCGACATTGGTGAGCACGGTGGGCTCGAAGAAATAGCCTTTGCCCGGCGCACGATTGCCGCCGCACACTAAGTTGGCACCTTGCGCCACGGCGCGCTGCACTTTCTCGGCCACGGCCTCAACGGCGCGTTCTTCAATCAGCGGCCCCATTTCCAGCGCGCCTTCGGCCGCTTCGGCAGGGTTGCCGTAGCGCACGGCCTGCATGGCGGCGGTGATTTTTTCAACAAAGGCCGCGTGGATGCTGCTGTGCACATACACACGCTCGGCGCAGTTGCAGATTTGGCCGCTGTTGCCCACGCGCGAGGCGAGAATGGCTTTCACCGCCAAATCAATATCGGCATCTTTGAGCACAATCGCCGGTGCTTTGCCGCCCAATTCGAGCGACACTTTGGTGATGTTGGCCGCCGCCGCTTCCATCACTTGACGGCCGGCCGCCACCGAGCCGGTGAGGCTCACCATATCCACTTGCGGGTGGGCGGCCAGCGCTTGGCCGATTTCGGCACCCGCGCCGTTAACCACGTTGAACACGCCGGCGGGCAGGCCGCTTTCATGCACGATTTCGGCGAAAATATGGCAGTTTATCGGGGTGATGCTGCTGGGCTTGATCACGATGGTGTTGCCGGCCAAAAGCGCCGGCCCCATTTTGCGGGCAATCAGGAAAAAGGGAAAATTCCACGGCAAAATGCCGGCAATCACGCCCAGCGGGCGCTTAAACAGAAAAATGTTTTCGCGCGGCCGGTCGCTCTGAATGACTTCGCCCTCGTAGCGGCGCGCCCATTCGGCCTGATAATCGAGGTAATCGGCGGTAAACATCACTTCCACCCGCGCCAAATCTTTGGTTTTGCCGCCTTCGGCCACAATGGTGTCGGTGAGCGCATCGGCGCGTGCGCGGATGCCGGCGGCGATTTTGCGCAGATAAGCGCCGCGCTCCACCGCCGGTAGGCGCTCCCACGCGGGTTGGGCGGCGCGAGCGGCGGCCACGGCGCGATCCACATCTGCGCCGCTGCCCTTGGGCTCTTGTGCAATCGCTTCTTCCGTGGCGGGGTTGAGCACATCGCGCCATTGGCCGGTGAAGCCGGTTTCAAACGCGCCGTTGATATACATGGCTAATTTTTTCATTTCTCCGCTCGCTTTCTGTTTGTTATCGGGTGTAGCAGCTTTTAGTGTAACCGCATCGGCTGTGTGCGGCAAGCTATTGAGCTATTTGGGAAATATGGTTTTCAGACGGCCTGTGCCGGCGCATTGGCACAGGCCGTCTGAATATGCATAAGGCAGCAGGCCGCGCAGAATTTGGGTACAATGAGCGGCTGGATAAAACGCTCAACCCATCTAAGTAAAAAAATGACTGCTCCCCACACCACGGCCGGGCAAGGCCCCCTTATCGCGCTGTGTGCCGGCGAGGCTTCGGGCGATTTGCTCGGCGCCCACCTGATGGCCGCCATCAAACAACGCTGCCCGAATGCCCGCTTTATCGGCATCGGCGGGCCGCGCATGCTGGCAGAGGGCATAGAGAGCCTTTATGAGCAGGAAAAATTGGCCGTGCGCGGCTTTGCCGAAGTGGTGAAGCGGTTGCCCGAAATTCTGCGCATCCGCCGCGGCTTGGTGCGCGAATTGAAGCGCATCCGCCCCGATGTGTTTGTGGGCATTGATGCACCCGATTTTAATTTGGGCGTGGCCGAAAAGCTGAAAAAAGCCGGCATTGCCACCCTGCATTATGTGAGCCCTTCGGTGTGGGCGTGGCGGCGCGAGCGGGTCAACACCATTGTGCATCAGGTGAATAAAGTGTTGTGCCTGTTTCCGATGGAAGCGACGCTTTACCGCGAAGCGGGCGGGCAGGCCGAATTTGTCGGCCACCCGATGGCGCAAACGCTGCCGTTGGATGCCGATCAGAAAGCCGCGCGGCTGAAGATGAAAATCGATTTGTGGGAAACCGTGTTCACCCTGATGCCCGGCAGCCGCGTGAGCGAAATCGATTATATGGCGCCGCTTTTTTTTCGCACCGCCAAATTGTTGCTGCAACGCTACCCGAGCGCCCGATTTTTGCTGCCCGTGGCCACTTCCGCCACGCGCATACGCTTGCTAGAAATATTATCGCGCGATGAATTCCGCGGCCTGCCCTTGCAATTAATGAGCGCGCATGCCGATTTGGCCTGCACCGCCGCCGATGTGGTGCTCGTAACCAGTGGCACCGCCACGCTGGAAGTGGCGTTGTGCAAGCGGCCGATGGTGATCAGCTATAAAATTTCACCGCTCACTTATGCTTATGTGAGGCGCAAAATCAAAGTGCCACATGTGGGGCTGCCGAATATATTGCTCGAAAAAGGTGCCGTGCCCGAGCTGCTGCAAGGCCGCGCCACCCCGAAAAGGCTGGCTGCCGCTGTGGCCGAATGGTATGAATCGCCGCAAGACAGCGCCGATTTGAAGCAGGATTTCCACAACTTGCACCTTTTGCTGAAAAAAGACACCGCCGCGCTGGCCGCGCAAGCTGTGTTGGCGGAGGCAGGGGTGGTTAAGGCCGTCTGAAAGCGTAAAAATAACCCGGCTGCGTTGGCTCGCCTTGAATGTGGAAAGCAAAGCGATGCCGTCTGAAAAAGAGGGTTCAGACGGCGTTTGTGTGTCATGCGCACGATTAGTTGTTTTGACAAAGCTAATCGTACCTACGGCAGCTATAGTGGAATGCAAGAAAAAGTGATACAAAACTACGCACTATAACAGGTAGGTTGGGTTGCCAAACCCAACGTTTCAGACGGC
>RCMY010001488.1_pt1 | contig 24457 bp, 2 predicted proteins | sample 2041341 | NCBI WGS metagenome assembly RCMY01 (sample SAMN09708234, study PRJNA481090) | Marine sediment metagenome, whole genome shotgun sequencing project.
TGCGTTTCGGTACATCGCAGGCCAATCAGTTGCAGGTGCTGAGCAGTGCGCATATTCGTGCGCGGGCACCTTCCAATAGTGCCGGTCGCGTTGAAGTCAGTATTGAAAACTCTCTGTTCGTCGACGAGCTGTCAACATTGCCAGCGGCGTATCTGTATGCCAGCAAGCCATCCGGCAGTATAGCGTTGGCTAGCGATGGCCAGCAGGCGCCGGTAAGCGCGATGGTACAAGGCCAGCAGATTGTCTACGCGGCAACCGGCGGGCGGTATGATCTTCTGGGCAGTCAGGGTGAAAGTGTGGGTGAGGTGTTAAGTGATCGCGCGCGTCTGGTACTGATCGATGTATCAGATCCTGTCAATCCGCAGATATTGCAGAAGGTGGATGATCAGGGCAGTCAGAATTATCACTTCAGCACCCGCATAACGCCTGCAGGGTTCAGCGACCTGGCATTGCTCGATGATCAGCTTCTGCTCAGCGGTGGCGACAAGCTGTATGTGTTCGATGTGCGTGTGGCCAACGATCCGGTGCTTAACGATACACTGGATTTTCAGGTGGGTGAATCCATCAGCGCCATCGAGGTTCAGGGGCAGCTGGCAGTGCTTGCCGGCCAGAACGGTTTGCGGGTGTTGCGTCTGGATCAACAACGTCAATGGCATGAGGTCGCGCTGCTGGATACAGAGCGCCTGGGCGGCACGCCTGAGCATGTGGTGATCGATGGCAGCCAGTTACTGGTGTCATTAAAAGAGACTAGTGAGCTGCTCAGTATCGATATGGTGGATGGACGCTTTCATATCACCTCCACCCAGCGCTTGACAGACAGCACAGGACGGGAGTTTGTGCCCTCTGCCATGCTGCGTCAGGGTGATCTCTTGCTTGCCGGTACGCGCACTTCCGCGCAAGTGGTTGCCCTTGAACGTCGAGCGCAATCCTGGCAAGCCGTTGCCCAGTTGTCACTCAACAGCTTGAGCCCTGCCAGTCGGGTGTTGGCTACCGATCTTGCCCTTCGTGCTCAGGAATTGTTTGTTGCCGCTGAAGATGGTGACCTGCAGGTGTGGCACATCGGTAGCTGGTTGAACGGTGACTACAGTCGTGCTGCCACACTGCGAAAGCAGTTCTCGGTGGGCGGCAGTGTCAAGGCGGTTGCACCAGGAATGCGCGCGGTACACGTGGGCACCGCGCAACCCTACAGCTCAGGTGTACCCATGGAAAACCCGTTGCAGCCCGGTCAGGGTGTGCAGGATCTGGGCGGTGAGCTTGCCACCCTGCAAGCCGATGGGCTGGGTATTATCGCAACCACTCCCGCCTCCGGTTTCACTGTCAGCGCAATACAGGCGATCGGTGCGCAGTTCAATCGCGTGCTCGACCCTGCTGTGCTGGATCTGAGTGAAGCGCTCAAGGTGCATGGCAATGGCGTACCCGTGGACGGATTCGTGAATGCATCGGTGAACAACGCAGGGACCTACTTGCGTTTCATACCTGTAGCGCCATGGGTGGCTGATGTGACCTATAGCGCTACGCTAAGTGCTGATCTGCAGGACACCCGCGGTGCATCATTGACTGAGCGCTATCGTTTCCGTTTCAGCGGTGCCAGCGCCGCACCGCTCACCCTTGCATCCGTGAACCCACAGGCAGGCTCCTGGCGTGGCGGACAAACGATCACCATTACCGGTACTGGATTTAACACTGACACTGTGTTTGCAGTGGGTGAGCACCGCGTTGCACCGGAGTCGATCATCGAGCTGGGTGAGCGTCGTGTGGTCCTGAGTGTCCCCGCATTAGAGAATGCCCCTGAGAGCAACCGCGTGGTGGCATTGACGGCCAGCAACGCTGCTGACGCGCATTTGATGGACGGTGGTGCAGCTGACGGGAATACGTCGGCCAGCAGTGCATCCGACGGACTCACGACAACCGGTTCTGTCGATGCCACCGCTGTGCGGTGGGGCAGTTATACCTACGTTACCGACCCCACGATCACTGCGCTGGGTGTGCTGGATGAGAACGCAGGTCAGACTATCGATGTCAACCACCGATTAAGCTTCAACAGTGCCCAGCTCTTCGGTATACGTGGTGAAGGCTTTGGTCCGCAGACGATCATTCAGGTCAATGGCATCACCGTTGCCGATGCCACACTGGTTCGACCGGGACTGATGAGCTTCACTGTGCCTGACAATACGCTTGGCCCGGTGACACTGACTGTGTCCAACGCTGCGGCAGATTTGTCTGCATCTGTGTCGGATGTGTCGACAGTCAATGCCGAACTGAGCATCTCGCTGCAGGGAGAGGTGCGTCTGAATACTGCGGTGTTGGCCATGGCCCGGCAGGGTGATCGTCTGGCCCTGGCCAGCAGCGCAGAACGCCGTGGAAGTCCGGGAACAACTTACCAAGTCGTTCTAAACGACACCACCGGTGGCGTATTGCCAGTGCCGCTCGCCAGCATTGATACCGGCGCTGCCAAGCCTGCCATGCTGGCGCTCTCGGAACGCTACCTTGCTATCGCGTTCGACAACGAGCCACACATTGCCGTCTACGATCTGGACAATGTGTATTCACCGACACCGCTCGGCCGCATTTATGCACCCGCCGATCACTGGGATAACCTACAAGTACTGGGTGACAAGGTGTTTGTCGCGGCGGATAACCGAATTGCCATTGCGGGCATTCGTGCCACAGCGCTGGCCTGGGTTGCCGCACCCTATCAGGATGTCGTCGCTGTCGGCCAGCATGCGTATTTGCTGGATGAACGCACCATCAATGTCAGAGCGCTGGATCAACTGAACCGTCTGGCCGCTCAGGTCAATCATGGTATCGAGGCTGCCACCCACATCAGTGCCTCTGCACAGCGCTTGCTGGTGCATTCATCCAATGCACTGAGTGTGTTGGATTTAGGTAGTGGCCGAGACAATGCAAAGCCGCTGGGTACTGTCGGCATGCCCGGTCTTGTGGATGCACAGCTACTGGGAGAGCTGCTGATCACACACACCACTGCCGGAGGTTCATCGCAGCTCAGTGTGCATGATGTCGGAGTTTCAGACGATGGCAATGCCGATCTCTCAGTCGCTGCAATCAGCGATATAGCGATGCCCAAATCCGGTATTGGCCAGATGACATTGAGCGGCTCTCTGCTGGAATGGCTGGGCGCTGATCATCGCTATGGCAACGTGCGCATCCCGCTGGAGAATGTCACCGGCCCGATTCCCGAGGCAACGCTTTTTGCTGATGATGAAGTCTTGTCATTGAGCATTACTGGTGATGCCGGTGCCTGGCAACGTTCGGCGCTGCGTTTGCAGGGCGGTGATACTCAGAACGTGCTGACCGGGGATACACGCCTGCTGGGTAACCGTCTTGCGTTCACACCCATTGGCCAGCGATATGAGCTCAACAGTGAGTACAGTCTGTCACTGTTCAACCAGCCTCTGTCTGCCATCAATGGTGCAACTGTCACCATTGACATGCCATGGCATCTGTCAACGCCAGTGCAATTTGGTGCGGATGCACCGCGTATTGTTCCGACGCCAGCCGCCGAGCTGCTGGTGGGTGTTGAACGTGAGCTGGTACTGCAAGGTCAGGCGCTGAATCTGATCACGCAAGTCACTTATGACGGTACACCTTTGCCAGCTGAACGGGTCACAGCGTCTGCCGATGGTCGCAGCCTGACACTGACGGTGTTGCCTGTCCAAGCCGGGATTGTCAATCTGGGGCTTGTGCACGCTGGCGGTACGACGTTTCTGCCTGCGCAGCTGCGTGTCAGCGAACCTTTGCTACTCACTGGTGTGACGTTCAACAATGAGCTGTCGGGTGTGAGTGTATCCGGTGGCACGCAACTGATGCTGCAGGGGCAGGGACTCGATGAACGAGTCGCTGTCTATCTGGTTCCCGAGCGTGAGGGTGTCTTGCGATCCGAAACACATCGGATTGTGTCCAGCGTGATGGGTGATGCGCTTGTTATCACTTCACCACCAGCGGGTGACACGACACGTTTTCGTCTGGTGCTCGAGCGCCGAGCAACCACTGCTCTGGTTGAATATCCGCAAGGCATCGCTGTCATTGACGACCAGGCACCCACGCTTGTCAGCAGCAGCTGGCCAACAGGTGCTGATCTGAACATGACGTTTGATGAGCCGGTGTCGTTCGCCGATGTGTCTGTCACTCGTTACGATGACAATGGGGATACGCACGATGTCACCCCGGCGTTCGATACCCGAGTCACAGGCAATCGCATTCGAGTTCAGGCCTCGGGTCAGAGTACGCTACTGGCCAATGCCCATTATAAAGTAGTGATTACCGAGATACGCGATGCGCAGGGAAATGCACCCGCTGATGGCCATCATGCAGTGGGAACGCTGCAGTCAGGGGTTCTACAGGCCAACCAGTTGACGCTTGATACCCAGCCACCGGATACACCAAAGCTGATGGTCAATGCGCTCCCGGCGGCGGACAGCTGGTTCACGCGTGGATTGTCGTATGCTCTGAGTGTACACGCCAGTGATGCGCGAGACGATGCTGGTGATAAGCCACTGCGCTATTCATTGCGCATATCTACCGATGGCGGTCTGAGTTACAGCGCACCACAGCAATGGCGAGAGTCGCTTGACTACACCGTGCTGACCAGTCATTCGCAGGTGCTGTTCAGGCTATTGGTAACCGATGCGGCCGGCAACAGCCGTGCTAGTGAAACAAGCGTTGCTGTGATCGATCCGCAGCTGCAAGTCGCCCCTCTGGTTACCGAGCCTGAGCGGGTAGAGGAGCGTACGGTTGCCAGCCTGAGCTTTGCGCTGAGTGGCGATACTGACCTGCTTGACTCGGTCGCGGTACGTACGCTGGACCAATGGCACACAGCCACACTGACATCGCGACTGTCGGGCCAGGTCACGGCCACAGTGCGTGTTTCCCAGCCTGCTCTGGAAAGTCTTGCCGGTAACAGTAGTATTGCTGTAACCCTGCGAGTGGCACTGGCTAACGGTGAAGTGTTGCTCTCGGATCATCAGTACACACTGCATGAAGATGCAACCGCCCCCGAGATAGCGATTGTCTCCCCTCCCGATTCGGCAGCCATACCACTAGGTAAACCGACCGTTGTCAATTTGCAGCATTTTGATGCACGCGGTATTGCCAGTGTTGAATCGCAGATCAACGACAGTGAAATCGTTGATCTGGGCAAGGTCAATCAGTTTGACGTTGCACCGGTCGATGACACGGCATTGCAGGTGGCCGTGCGGGCTATCGATCTGGCAGGCAACACCAGCGACTGGGTATCGGTAACCTATCATCCTTATGATGCGGGTGATGGCATCCCGGTACTGGAGCTGCTGAGTCCTGCCAGTCACGCACGCTTGCGCGAGCGCGACACCATGACGGTGCATGCGCGCCTGTTGAACGTTACCGATGCCCTGCTGTTTCTTGATCCGGAAGGTATCGAGTCGGCGACACCCGTGGCGACGCTGACAGCCCCTGACACGTCTGATGAGGGCACATCAGATGAGAACACTGATCTCAATGCTGTCGTCAGTACAGCCATAGCACTGCCATCCGTGGAGACCGATCGTTTCTTTGCCTTGCGACTGCAACACGGATCGCAAAAGGTGGTTCGCTATTTCACGATTCTTGATGATGAACAGATCGAAGCTCAGGCGCAGCTCGAACTGTTTCCGCCTGCCCGGGCACTGGCAGGGGGCGAGATCTGGTTCAGCGCAACAGCACCGGCCGGGATTGATGATCTCACTGTCGACTCGGTGCTTCGCGTCGAAGACCCTACAGGTACCGATGCAGTGTCAGTGGGTGTTGACGGGCAGCGGCATCGTCTGGAGACAGCGTTCGAGGGAGAACATCTGACGCTGCATAACACGCTGGTGGATCGCTCGGACAACCGGCTGTCATCAACGCGCCAGATAGAAAAACTACCGTTCATCAGTAGCCCTGCTGAAACCCTTGCCACAGCGCTTGCAGTCAATGGCGTTGAGCTTGCGGGGCTGGCAAAAGTGCCAGGTTTGTACACAGAACCAGCCGTGGCGAGCGATGCACATGACCTGCTATGGGTGCTGAATCAGCCACAAACCGGTTTTACCTTGCATAACGCGGATGGCGAACAATACCGCCGCGATAGTGGCAAGGTTGCAAGTCTTGGATTCTCGGGTGAATACCTGTATGCGGTGGCCAGTGATAACGGGCGCGCCTTGCTGATCACGTGGCAACTGGATGCAGGGACACTGGGCAGCGCGGTTGAACATGCCCTGCCGGGCACGTTCATCGGTGCCAACGGTGCCATCGTGTACTGGTATTCAGGTAGCGAGGTGGGTGCCCTGGCACTCACCGGCAACACATCACAGCCCTTGCTGGGCAGGCTGCTGGATGAGCCTGTGGAATCGGCTGTGAGCGTGGCCGACAAGGTCATCACCTACGGTAACAATACCTTGAGGGTTCTGTCACATGCCAGCGATGAATACTATTCTCTGGAGATTTCACAGACACTGAACACGGGTGTCGCAAACCCGGCGCTTGCAGGCACCGTGTTTGCAACCGCCGACGGTGTGCTTCTGCGCAAGGACACTGCACTGGAACAATACCGGTTCAATGCAAGCGATGAACTTGCACAGGTGAATCAGCTCAGTGTGCCCGCCACCGTCAACGCGGTGATCTCTGATGGCGCCACGCAATGGTTGCGCTTTGACGATCTGTTTGGCCAGCCGGGATGGGTGGCCTATCGTGATGGTGAGGCAATCGGCGCATTGGCCGACACACAGCAGATTGTCTTCCAGTCAGATACCCTGTATCGCTACCAGCGTGATGTTGAGCAGGGGCGTCTCGTGGCGCAATCACTGGATGTTGCAGTTCAGCGCGACCCACTTGCCCTGCGCGTTGACACCGGTCCACAGAGCGTCACGCTGTCCACTGATGATGCCAGCACGAATCATGTGGTATCCCATGCCGATGATGTGGTGGTGCGCGATGCGCAGTCTCGATTGCTGCCGTATGCCTTGAACCTGGATGAAGGTGTCGTGCACTACTCGCTGGCAAGAACTCACTTGTCTGATGGACGCTTGAGTGTACAGCGGATTCTTCGCAGTGGTGATGCGCAAAGTGCAAACGTGCAAATAGAGAACAGCGCACTGACCAGGCTCTCCTCACTGAAACCTTCCCCTGCGACAGGACTGACACACGGTGCGACGGTACCCATGCAGTTAGCACTTGAGCGTGAGGCCCGGGTGGGGCAGCAAGGCCTGGCGAGTCAGCCACCCGCGATGGTGCCGCCACTGAGTAATGCCACAGCGTTTACCTGGGTACAGGTTCCTGCTTCTGGCGTATTGACGCTTGAACGCGAAGTGGATGGCGCGAGCGTAGACACAGTTGACGTCAGCTTGCAGGACAACGATCCTACGGTTGATCAGGTGAGCATTGACGCGCCTGCCAATCTGGCACTGGTGGACTATGGTTCACGCCTGCCGGTAGCGTTCAGTACCACCGATATTCGTGATGAGCTGCGCCATGTTGAGGTCAGCCTGATGGATGAGTCAAACCGTGTTGTCAGTCAGACAAAGGTGGCAGATGGCTCGGGTGAGCTCATGCTGCTGATACCACGCGGCCAGAGTCTGTCTGATTTTCAATTACAGGTGCGAGCCTACTATGGCGACGCCTACCGCTACAGTGATACCCGGATCAGTCTGCGTGTCAGAGCGCCGGCTGATGCCTTGAACATAGCACTGGAAACAACGGCCACTCAATGGCAGGCAGGCACCGTGCAGAACGTGGCACTTGATACCGATCTGACCCGTGGCGATGAAACAAGCTTGCGGGTCATTGATGCTGCCGGCGTTCAGGTTGCCAGTGCTCAGGAGCAGTTGGAACTGACAGTGGATGGCGCTAATTCGCACTACGACATCATCGCAACGGTCAGAGATGCGAACGGAGCCGAACAGGTGCAGCAGACACGGGTTCGGGTCATCAATCGCTGGTCGCTAACCCGTGTGCAGGATGCGTTTGCCTTTGATCATGCTGCCATCGGTATGGGCGTAAACTGGTTCAGCCGCAATACCATTCTGCTTGACGAGTTCGGTCTGGAGCGACGTCGCTTCGATGCACCTATTACCCAGCTGGCCACGCACGGTAGGTACGTGTACGTCACGCTGTCATCCCCGGCCAGGCTGGTAGTGCTGGATAGCGACGCACAGCTGGGTACAGTAGCCTCATTGGAGCTGGATGCTGCGGCAACGGCGATGCGCGTTGTTCGTGGTGAGCTACTGGTGGTGTCAGATGGCAAGCTTCAACGACACACGCTCTCAGGCAACAGCATCGGGTCGGCGCAAGCGGTGCATCTGCAATCAGGCGCGGTGATAGACCTGGCGGAAGCAACCGGTGGCCTGTTTGTACTGGGTGCCAGTGGCATGGAAAAGTTTGATCTGCAATGGCAAGGTACCGCCTTTATCAAGGGTAACTATCAACAGCTGCTTAATATTGAAGGACAGCTGTATGCGCGGCATGATGAGCGTATTGATGTTTTTGATTCATCATTGCAGTTGCGCGACACTCTGCCGATCCGGACCGCACAATTGATTGCAGGGCCAGGCATTGTGCTTGGCGTGCAAAGCGCAGGTGATGATCTGATGGTGATTGATGTGCGCATCCCGCGCAATCCACAATGGGTGGGTACCAGACGCATGGCGGTCGGAACACCATCACCTGATGCCTTCGTTGAGGGGGCCGAGCTGTGGCTTGGTGGCGATACCGGCACGATACTGAGTGTGTCACAGACACTAGCGCATCCTGAAGCACAACCGACACAGGTATATCGTTCACCCTCACCGCAAGGGCGTATCACCAGCCTTCAGGTACATGCTGGTGAACTGGTGGCAGCAGCCGGCGCTTATGGCGCATTGCACCTCACCGCACAAGACAACCGTTACAGTGAGCAGGTGTTCCCGGCAGCCTATGCCAGTCGCATAGGGCAGGCTGGCGTGGTTGGCACCACCCGTTATGTACACGATCAGGATGCGCGACAGATAGTGGCCTATGCAGGCAATGGCCAATCGCAAGTGCTGATGCAGGGTGAAGACTACGGTGCAATGCATGTGGATGGCACGCATGTGTTTGCAAGTCATGGGGATACGCTGGTATGGCATGACATGGCGGGGGAGGCTGGTGGCTTCAGTGCAGCAAGTGCAGCAGGTTCACTGAATGGTTCGACAGGTGGTGCCGATCAAACCGGTAGTATCCAGATAGCCGCCACCGAGAACATAGTCAGCATCACGGGTAGTGCGCAGCAATTGCTGGTGAGCACTGATCAAGGCTCGGTGTATCGTTTGTCGCTGGCTCGCCTGCAGAATGAACCAGCCGCACGCGTGATACAAGCGGTGCTGCGTACCAGTGAGCCTGTGCGTATCCTGAAAAGCGACGGTGATCGTCTGATGTATGCCATGGGCAGCACACTGCATGTGCAAGCGATAGACGGCAGTGATCAGTGGCAATTGACATTCAATGCTCCCATTGTTGATCTGGCCTACCGCGACGGCATGCTCTGGTTGATTGCCGGTTCGCAGTTGAGTGCACTGCCAGTGGACCAGATCAACCTGCAGAGCGTGCGCAGTGTCAACATTGATGCCGAGCAGCTCAGTGCACTGGCGGTAGACAGCTACAAAGCCTACATCGGACTGGGCAATGATGGCGTGGCTATCTACGATATACCTGCCAGTTGGACAGCCACAGGCGGTGTTTTGAACTTGCCAGAACCATTGAGTGTGATTGACAGCAATGTCCGTATGGCATTCTCACTGGCAGATACCGGTAAGGTGCGGTCGGTGCAATACCGTGTGAATGATGCCGTTGTTGCCAGTGCAACCCGGCCACCGTTCGATGCCGTAGGTCTGTTGCCCGGCGGATTGGGCAACGGGCAGAGTGCAATCATCGACGCCGAGGTTGAAACCTGGGAGGGTGAGCGTCGCCGCCTGGGACAGCGACGTGTGGTGATCCAGAGCGATTCCAATGGCGCTAACCCGATGTCGGCAACACTTGCGGTACAGAATGCCTGGCTTCCCTCACCGGTGCAGGTGCAAGTCAGCGTACATGACAGTACCGAGTCCATTGCCCGCGTGGATTTCTACCGCGCAAGCTCTGAGCAGGGCCCGTTCGAGTTATTTGCCAGTGGTAGCTATCCTGCTGAACCGGTGCGCTTCCTGCCCGGTGTTGGCAACGAGGACGGCTTTGTGTTTGCACGCGTGGTCGATGTGCGTGGCAACAACATTGACAGCTCGCAGGTTGCCTATCGGGCAATACGCGACACTGTCCCGCCAGAGGCATCCATACAGATACTGGGAACAATGATCGATGGCATGCTCGGAGCCAATCAGAGAATGACGGTGGTTGTCAGCGCTGATGATGCAGACAGTGGCGTAGCCAGTGCCGTACTGATACGTGATAGTGCCATTGTAGCCAGAAGTGATGCAGGCAATTTCAGTGTACCGCTGCTGGTGGGAGAACCAGGCAGTGCACTGAATCTGGAACTGATAGTGACAGACCTTGCCGGCAACATCACGCGAACCGTGCAGAGGCTGGATGTGATTCTGGATGCACCGCCTGTCATAGCCCGTATCGTGGCACCGGCGCAAGTGCGTGAAGGGCAGGGATTCGATGTGGGTGTGGTGGCCAGTGATGATGCGGCCATCGCCTGGGTAGAAGTGGTGTGGGCAGGCAATTCCACGCGTCTGGCTGGCTATCCTGCCAGTATCAGTGTCGTGGATCAACGTGCGCAGCGTGTGATGGATGCACGTGAAGAATCATTGATCATTCGCGTCAGCGATGCGCAGGGCAATATTACCGAGGCAAGCACGCGCATCAATGTGATACCCGATAGCGTGCCGGATGCTGATCAGTTGATAGCGAGCCTGCCCGCATTTGCGTTCTACGGTGAACAGTTTCCCATAGAGATAACAGGTTTTGAGTCAGCAGACGATGCCCCGTGGACAGAGCTTGATGTGACGCTGCTGGATGCGCGCAACGGGCAGATTCTGACGCGTCCGCGCATTTCCAATCGGTGTGGCCAACCGTGTGTTGCCAGTGCTGTGGTGGCACCGTTGAGCGGTGAGCAGGACAGCGCATTGTCACTGGCGGTGCGCATCAGTGATCGCTTTGCACAGACGGCCACCACTGCCGCCCGTTCGGTTACGTTGCTGCATCGACCCAGATCTCTTGTGAAGGCTGCGAATGTTGAAGCGAGCGAGAACCCGGACAGCATCGTCGCCGGACAGCCATTGGTGTTCGTATTTGAAGTGCAGGATGCTGCGGGTAATCCGGTGGCTGGCCAGAGAGTGGACTTTGAGCTGGACAATGGGCTGGACGGCCCGAGTGTCACCACAACCAGCAATGCTAATGGCATCGCTCGACTTGAGATGACAGCGCCCGCTGTTGTCAATCAGTATGGCTGGAGTGCCAGTGTACCGGGACTGGCTGGTCTGCTGCTTGTCGGCGGCGTTGAGGTGGTAGCAGGGCCACTGGATGAGGTGCGATTCGCTCGAATTCGCCCGGCAGGCGTCGATGGCAGCTTCCTGCTCAGCTTCCAGGCGCTGGATCGCCTGGGTAACCAGGTCGTTAATAATAATGCGAGCAGCCTGGTCGTTGAAGACAACAACCAGTACACTGAGGACACTGCTCAGGACAATACAACCCTGCGCATTCATCTCAGTGATAGCACCTTGAGTTTTATTGCATCCGATGCGCTGCGAATTGACGCCACCGCCAGTCTGCCAACAGCCCTCGTGTCAGCTCATGCAGGCAGCGTCGAGGTACTTGCGGGGCCCACGGTGGGCAACTACATTGCCCAGGTTACCCGGGAGAACGGTGAAGCCCTGCGATTGACCTACAAAGATGATCGTGGTGAACCAATGCCTGTGAGTGAGTTGCCGCTGCACGTGCTGGCCGGTAACGCTGTGCGGTTTGCGTTGAGCGTACATTCAATCGCTCATGATCCATTGGGTGACACTCAGGCACTGGAGGTGGGTGAAACAGCCACTCTGCGCGCTACACTGACCGATCTGAACGGTGAGCCTGTCAATACCATTACCGTGAATGATGTGGAGCGCGATGCCAACTTCGCGGCCACGGTGCGTGTGATCAATGCCGATGACGAGACAACCCTCAGGGAGTTGCCACTGACGATCGTGCGGGGTGTGGGCAGTTTTGACTTTGCTGGCGATGAGCCCGTCAATGCGATGGTCAGCATCAACGATCTGACACCGGTTGATGGGCTGATCAGTTTTGATGAGTCGCTGGCACTGAGCGTGAAGCCCCTGCCGGTTGCCATTGAAAGCACGGGCCATGAGACAGTGGATGATGAGGCGATAGCGCCGCTGCGATTCCGCTTCACCGACAACGTTACCATGGCCGATAACACGCAGGATATCGGTATGGTCACCGACGATAATGGGTCGAGCTTACCCGGAAGCTATCGCCTGGATGGGCGTGATCTGCTGTTCGAACCTGCTGACGAATATGCGCTGGGCGAGTGCTTCAACTACGACACCACCGGCTCTGGCCTGCGCGCCGAGGCTACGGGGGATGCGGTACTGCAACAACAGGGCCGTGTATGCGCTCCGGATGTGCACATGAATCTGCCTGAGGCAGAATTTGCACTGGAGGGTCGACCCTTGTCGTTGGTCGGTGCCAGCTTTGCGCAAGGGTTCAATGCCTCTAGCATCTACTGGGGACGACTGCGCTTGCTTGACAGTTATTCTGAAGTGTTCAACTGGGTCGCCGTTGAAGGCACTCTGCCGCAGCTGAATCTTGCCGCGTTCGAGGATGGTCAACGCGTGCTCATGTCGTTCGAGGGCAGTTACAACAATCGTGTCCTGGCGGTGGCCAATCGACTGTCCTATCGGTTGCTGCACGAGACGGGCGACCTGGATAACGATGGCCTGCCCAATGCGCAGGAGATGGATCTTGGATTGAATCCGGATAGCATTGACAGTGACGCTGATGGCATTGCTGATGGAGATGAAGACCTGGACGGTGACGGTATCAGCAATGCGGCCGAGGTGCTGGCAGGCACACGCCTTGACAGCATCGACACCGATGGTGACGGCATCAGTGACGGGGATGAAATTCTCAATCACCAGACCGACCCGACACTTTCGGACAGTGACGGCGATGGCCTTGCCGACGCCCTGGAGCTGGCGATGGGTTCATCACCGATCGATGCACAGAGCCGCGACGTGTCAGAGTTTGTAACCGCGTTGAACATTGAGCCATCGACCATCAACGGTTATCTGATAGCCGGGCAGCAGCTAAAGCAACTGCGGGTGCAAGCTAAAGTGGTAGTGGGTGAAAGCACCATCGATATTGATGTCACTGATGATATCTGGGGTACGACGTACGCCGTCAGTGATGAAGCCATACTGGCCCACCGCGGCGATGGACAGCTTGAGTATCTTGCCGAAGGACAGGCAACGTTGAGCGTATCGCTGGGTGAGCATTCGCTGGATGTGCCAGTGACCGTGTACGAGCCAACCAGTCTTGGGAACTACACGCTCAGTAGCGGTGAAGAATTACTGGAAGGTGATTTTGTCGCCCTTTCGCTGTCCATCACCGATGCCACCTTGAGCGTTGATGGCAGCCTGACAGTGCTGGGCGACATGACGCTTGCCGCCGGTGCCGTTCTTACCGTGCCCGATGCGGTAGCCGATGAGAGCAAGATCTCCGCTCTGGATCTTGACGTGCATGGCACGCTGAGTATTCTTGAGGGTGCGTTGATCAATCTGGATGGCAAGGGCTATCCTCCCGGTCGGTTGGGCCCGGATTTCAGAGTCACCACTAGCACTGCCGTACGCTGCCACGGCGGAAAATACAGCAGTAGTTCAAGCTGTGACGAGTATGGCGACTATCGACGTCCGCTATTCGCCGGCAGTGGTGGTTATTACTATCGCGCGGATAGTGCCGGCGGCGGTTATGCCCATATCAGGGCAGGTGTCCTGTCTGTCGAGGGGGATATTTCTGCTGATGGTTTGGGTGCCAGCTCCTACGGTGGTGCCGGCGGTGGAATTCTCATCGAAGCTGGACAGTTTTCAGGCACATCGTCTGCGGCTTCCATCAGTGCCAACGGTGCTGATTCCAGCTACCCTGCTGCGGGTGGGCGCGTGGCATTGCTTGTGAATAACGACGTTTATGCCGGGCAAGTGAGTGCCCGGGCAGGAAACCGGAACAATTCCTCCTCGAACAATCCGGGGGCAGGTACGGTGTATCGTCAGGTTGGAAGCGATAACGGTACGCTCATGGTCGACAACGAAGGTAACAGCAGCTTCAACGCCAGCACAGCACTGCGCAGCGTCGGTCGTCATCAGATCGAGTCGGTCACGGCTTTGCCTGACAATCAATGGCAAATCGAGCGCGAGCATTTCAATGCCATGTTTGAAGGGGTGCTAGCCAGTGCCAACGAAACAGGCTCGATTGCCTACCACAGCATCAGCGTTGACGAACAGACCAGCATCGAGCTGTTTCTGCAGCGTTCTGCACATACCTTCGTGCGTGTTTTTCGTGATGACGGTGATCTGGGCGTGGACGACAGAATTGCCAGTATCAACGTCTCGCCCAATGATAGTAGTGCGAAAGCCTTTACAGCCGAGGCAGGCGATTACATCGTGGCTGTTGCACCATGGGCTACCAGCGATACACAGATTATCAGTGGCTACGATAATCAGGGCATCAGTTCATACAATTATCCTGGTGTCTATCAACTGGAGCTGCAACAGGAAGCTGTCTGGGCAGACAGTACAGGCTATGATAGCGGTCTGGGGCTTGCAGGACTGTCGGTATCACTCAATGCATCAGATGAAGACTCACCACTCTATCGCATTGTGTCCAATACAGACCACGCACTGGTTGTTCAGAGTAGTGATGATCTGGGCGTTTACGCTGGTAATGAACTGCAAGGGGTTCATCAGCTTACTGCCTTGTACGTCACCGGTGGCGCCTCGGTCTCGTTTGGTGAGGATCGCCTGCACCTGACCGGTGTTCAGCCCCTGACAATGGATGAGGGGTCGTCTTTGAGGGTGCATCAGTTTTCTTCACAGACATTGAACACGATAGTGCAAGAGGCTCAGCCTGGCAGAATCGATCAGCATGAAATGCCGGGTGCACTGGATAGTCTGACCATATCTGGTGGTGTCTGGGCCTATGACACGTTAGCGCTCAATTCGCTGACATTGCAAGACGGTGCAACACTAATATCCAACGATGTCACGCTCACTGGCAATCTGTTGCTGGAGGCCGGTGCAAGGTTGACCGTAGAGCCTGCCAACGTCACTGGTTCGGTGCTCAACACACTGGATCTGAGAGTAGATGGCACGCTGGACGTTGCCTCGGGGGCACACATAGACCTGGATGGCAAAGGTTACCCGGAGGACTACACGGGCCCGGATTTCCGGCGTAGGCTAAACTCGTTCGATTACTGTCATGGAGGCCGGATCTCCACCGACATTGCCTGTGAGTATGGCAGTTATACCCGTCCGCAGTTTGCCGGTAGTGGCGGAACTTCCTACTCGGATGAGCGCGGTGGTGGCTTTGCACAACTGCAAGTGGGCAGTTTGATTCTCAACGGTACGATCAGTGCAGATTCAGAAGGGGCATCGTACAGCGGTGCCGGTGGTGGGCTGCTGATTACTGCCGATGAACTATCGGGCGGTGAGTCAGGGCTGATTTCAGCCAGTGCCGGCGATAGCTATCGTGCAGGCCCCGGTGGTCGGGTCAGTGTGAATGCCACCAGCATGGACTTTCAGGGGCAGATCAACGTACACACAGGTGTCTCACGTGAAGTCCGCACTGAGTATGCCGGTGCAGGCACTTACTATGAACGCTCGGGCGTAGATGAGCGACGGCTTCGTGTAGACAACGGTGGCAGAACGTCGGTACGAGATGGCACCACGTTGCCCAATGTCGGACGTCATGTCATCGCATCGATTGAAGATCTGGGTAACAACCAATGGCGCGTGCAGCGCCAGAGTTTCGCGCGGCAATTTGACAACGAGCTGTCAGCAGCGAATGAACCCGGCTCCATTGCCTATCATGCCTTCGTGCTGGATCGTGCAATGGATGTCGAGCTGTCCATCGACAGTGTCAACCGGGCAAGCGCACAGATATACCGAGACGACGGCCTGCTTGAACCGGCCGATCGGGTGGCCAGTTTCCGTTTCTATAACAGTCCACGTGGCACTCAAACACAGTCGCTGGAGCCTGGCGCCTATATCGTGGCGGTGGCCGGGCAATCAACTGGTAACCGTGAATTCATTGACGGCTATGTCAGCGGAGAAGCCCGTTCCAGTAAGTTGTTAGGCAGCTATGTGCTTGAGCTGAATGCTGCCAGCTACTGGCCATCCAGCACTGACGCCAACGGCGGCTTTGGCCTGCAAGGCTTACAGGTTACGCTGGATGCCAGCGCGGAGTCATCGCCTCTGTTCACCATCGTATCCAATGATGTTCACAGTCTGATTGTGCAAAGCACTACCGATCTGAGTGCCTATGTTGGCAAGCAGATGCAGGGTGTTCACCGGTTTGATGAGCTGCAGGTGACCGGCGGTGCATCAGTATCATTTGGTGACGACCGTGTGCATGTGCTGAACATGGATACGTTTTTGGTGGACGAAACCGCCAGGCTGAGTGTTGGGGAATTCTCGCAATCTACCCAGTCCGCATTGTTGAGTGCACCTGCCGATGGCGCAGTCGATGTACAAAGCATCAGTAACGTACCGCAATCGTTAACACTGGCTAACGGTGAATGGACGTTTGATTCGCTCAGTCTGGAAAGTCTGACATTGATGGAGGGCGCAAGCCTTGAAGTAACGCAGCTTGACGTGACTGGCAATCTGCTTGTGCAAGGCGGGGCACGTCTGGTAACGAACATGGCGAATCTGGGCGCGGATGTCACCTTGATGCCGGGGGCTGTATTGAGCGTGCCGGATACCGATGCTGCAAAGGGTACAGTGTCGTCATTGGCGCTTAGCGTGGCAGGTACGCTGCACGTACAGCAAGGTGCCCACATCGATTTGAACGGCAAGGGCTACCCGACAAGCTATCGGGGTCCTGAATTTGCGGGTAATGGTTCGCACCTGACGCGTTGCCACGGTGGCCGCGCGTATGCCAATACCGCGTGTGAGTACGGTAGCTATCGCTTGCCAGCGTATGCAGGTAGTGGTGGTAGTTCTACGGACAGTGCCGGAGGCGGATTCGGACACATCACCGCAAATAGCCTGATAATCGACGGTAGTATCACCGCTGACGGCGGCAATAGTGGGCAACGCTATGGCGGCGCAGGCGGTGGATTGAGGTTGCAGGCCAGTACCTTCTCTGGCGCAAGCGGTGCCATGATTTCTGCCAATGGTTCCAGCGCAGATTATCCGGGCGCTGGCGGCAGGCTGAGCATCAAGGCTGACAGCGATGATTTCACGGGTGATGTGCAAGTTAGAGCAGGCACTGGCCGGTACTCGCTGGAAGCTGGCGCCGGTACATTCTATCGTCAGGTCGCTGAGGCCACGGGCGCACTGGTGGTCGACAACGGTGGGCAAGCTGCAGGCGCGGGAACCACTACTGTACGCAGTATCGGTCGACATGCCATTGCCGCAGCGCTGGAAACCGAAGCTGGGAAATGGCAGATTACCCGGGCACATGTCAGCGAAGTAATCTCAGGTGAACTGGCCGTCAGAGGCCAATCCGGCTCTATCGGCTACCACAGCTTTTCTCTCGATTCCAGCACCACTCTGGAACTGTCAGGTTCGTCCGCTCTGGGATCGAACGCCAGCGTCTATATTTATCTCGATGACGGCGAACTGGACTCTGAAGACCGCGTCTACAGTCAAACGGTTTATCCCGGCAACGAAACACCATCCACGCTAACGCTGGACGCCGGTCGTTATATTCTGGCGGTGAGTGGCCTGTACACCAGTGCGGCGGATATGATTGCGGGCTACACCAATGGTGGGCTGAGAAACAGCGGCTACTCCCTGTCAGAGTACTCGCTCGATTTGCGTGAACAGGCACTGTGGAAACACAGCGCACAAGCCAATGGCGGATTCGGTCTGCAGAATCTGCAAGTCAGCCTGGATGCTGGCAATCCGGATGCGCCGCTCTACACCGTTCTGTCGAATGACGGGTACAGTCTGGTGGTGCAGTCAGCTGACGATTTGTCCGATACGACAGGACAACAAATAATCGGTGTTCACGTGCTTGATCAGGTGTCAGTTAGCGGCGGTGCCTCGCTGTCGTTTGGCGAAGATCGCCTGCACATCATTGATACGGACAGTTTTCAACTGGCATCCGCATCGACTCTGCAGGCCGGTGAGTTGTCTGCTACGACGCAGCAGGCTCTCTTGAGCCACCAGCAAGCGGGTTCACTGCAGCTTGCGCGCTTACCGGATGGTTGGGATAACCTGACTATCAGCAATGGTACGTGGCAATTTGATCAACTTGAACTCGACACCCTTCGTCTAACTGATGGGGCCGTGCTTGCATCAAGTCACATCACTGCAACTTCCCTGCTCAGCGTTGATAACGCGGCACAACTGATCACGCAAACGCTGGTGGTCCCATCGGCGCTGGAGCTTGGCGTGAACGCCACTGTGATAGCGACTACGGTAACCGGACAGAACACACTGGCATTGTCTGAAGGTGCAAGCCTTGCCACCGATACATTGAACCTTGTCGGCACCTTGCACTCACATGCCACTGCCAGTATCACGGCTGCAACGACGGTGGCCGACGGAGATCTTGCATTGTCTGAAGACTCTCGTCTGACAACGGGATCGGTGCAAGTCACCGGCAACCTGACCCTGAACGCTCGCAGTGTACTGCGTGGTACGCCAATCGGCAGCAACACGGATGCGATGTCCAGTCTGGATATCAGTGTCGATGGCACACTCGCGGTAGAAGCGGCTGCACTCATCGATGTGGATGGACTTGGATTCATGCCGTATCGAACCGGTCCGAACTCCCGGTATTCCACGGATGTTTATTCTCGCTGCCATGGTGGAAGAATTACACCGGCGGTAGACTGCGAGTATGGTGCCTACCGTCTGGCTGATCTGCCCGGTAGCGGGGGTTCTGGCACTGGCTCTGGGGGTGGGCGACTGAGTATTCGCACAGCTACTTTCCTCAATGATGGAATGATCAGCGCCAATGGCCAGAACACTACGGAGTCTGCGCCTGCCGGCGGGGCCATTCATATACAGGCTGATAACATCGACGGTCGTGAAGAGGGCGTCATACGCGCCAACGGTGGTTCATCCAGTACACCGGGTGCCGGCGGTCGCGTAAGTATTGTCGTTGACAGCAATGACTATCAGGGTTCAGTACAGGCGCAAGCGGGTCTTGACACGGTTGTGGGCGAAGACCAGGCAGTGCCAGGGGCTGGTACGGTGTTCTGGCAAATAGGTGAGGCCGCTGCTGGTCATCTGATTGCAGACAATGGCGGGCAGGCTTCGGTAAACGAAGGAACTTCAGTGAGAGCTGTGGGTCGGCATGTCATTGAATCCATCGCCGCCCTCGACAACGGCCAATGGGAAATATCCCTATCGCCTGTGCGATACCGTTTTCAAGGCTCACTGACACCAGCCAATACCGTTGGGTCCATCGTCTATCATTCCATCGACATTTCAGCAACCACCACGTTACAGGTAAATCTGACAAGAACGCCTTCGTACCGTGATGATGATGTGATCTTCTATCGTGATGACGGAAGCCTGGATGTCAATGACTATGCAGGACGATTGAATCTATATGGGAGTAGGCGCACCCAACAGATCACCTTGAACCCGGGCCGTTATGTTGTTGCGCTCACTGATTGGAGATATGTTCCAGAGCAAGTCATCAGTGGCTATCCGGATAATGGTGTGAGCACTGGAGAAACCTCTGGTGACTACGACTTGACGATCGACTCTGTCAGCGGAGGCATCTGGGCAGCTGTGGATGCATCCACCAACGAGCCGGGGCTCTCGGGTTTGCATGTCTCTCTTGACGTACAGAACGAAAGTTCACCTGCCTATCCCATTGTGTCCAACACGGGCGACAGTCTGGTCGTGGAAAGTAGCGAAGAGCTCAGCAACTACGTTGGCAAAGAGCTGGTCGGAGTTCATTTTCTTGATCAGCTCACCGTGCAAGGGGGGGCGTCACTCTCTTTTGGTGACGATCAGGTTCGCATCAGTGGAACAGTAGACGGCATGGTCGCTGAAGGTGCCGAACTGTCACTGGGTTCATTCGATGGCGCTACCTATAGCCGTCTTATCACCTCAGCGCAAGCGGGCACCATCAACCAGCAATGGCTATCCAGTGACACAGCCTTGAACCTGGGCAGCGGTACCTGGAATTTCGATAGCCTGGATGTTGCGTCGTTGATACTGGGAGAGGGCGCGACACTGATCACCGACACACTCACTGTCTCCGAGGACCTGATCTTGCGCAGCGGATCCACGTTGACGTTACCCGAGCCTGCAACAGTGGGTTCCATACCGAGCATGACCGTACAGGTGGATGGCGTGCTTCGAATAGAGAGCGGCGCCAGTATCAATCTGGATGGCAAGGGATACGCAGGCGAGCAAGGTCCTACTGCAATGGCCGCGACGTACCGGTGTCACGGTGGCCGTACCGACCCGAACATACAGTGTGAATATGGCAATTATCAACTTGCCGATCAGGCGGGTGCCGGTGGAACGGCGGACAACCTGTACGGTGGTGGTCGGGGAAGCATTCAGGCCCAGTCGATCATCATTGACGGTGAGATAAGTGCTGATGCATTACCTGCAGAGGGCATCCAGGGTGCCGGTGCTGGTGGCGCTCTGCATATCAGCACTGACTACCTGGCCGGTAATGGCAAGATAACAGCCGATGGCGGCTCGGGCATCACTCCCGGTGCGGGTGGGCGTATCAGTATTCATGTGCCGGAGAGTACATCGGTTGCCGTACAGGCGCGAGCTGGCCGCGTCATGAGCTCAGGTGAAAGCGCCATTCAGGCGGTGAGTGTAGTGGCCAATGTTGAGGCTAGTGCCGGTGCAGGTACGCTCTACCAGACTTCAGATGCATCGCCTGGAACGCTGACTGTTGATAATGCAGGCCAGGCCTCCATTGCACACGGCACCTCTTTACCTTCCGTAGGCCGCCATGTGGTGGAGAGTATCGAATCCGGGGACGAGGGCGAGTGGACCATTACACGCAAGGCATTCCCGCTTCGCCAGGTCAGTGCCTACACCGCATCCGAAACCGACTTTGTATTCCATCCGGTTGATCTGGAAGCTCCTGCCAGTCTGACCTTCGAGGTGGACTCGTTGGTGTGGTGGGACCTGCAGGTTCGTGTGTTCGCCATTGACAATGCCGCTGCACTGGGTAATCGCATCTTCAGCCTGTCGTCCGAAAACGAGGAAGGCGTTCAGCGCGCACGCTTTGATCTGGATGCAGGCAGTTACGTGGTAACGGTTGTATTTCCGGCCGTACTGGATAGTGAGATCATTGAGGCATTCACCGGCGAGTTCGAGCCAGACTTGCCCGCTGAGGAGGATTCCGAAGCTGCACCGGGCACGGGCGGTGATTATTTTGCAACTGCCGAGGGTGAGTACTCTGAAGGCACACCGGTCTTTGCTGAGGATGATCTCGATGGCGGCGAAGACTATCCGCTGGTTCAAGCCGAAGACTTTTCAGATTTCCCATCCGAAGACAATCCTGAATCTTCACTCGAGGATTCTGGCGATGCTATCGAATCCGTAGTGTTCTCGGATACTACTGACGAGACACCTTTATCGACGTTCGTGAATCCATTTGCCGAGCCATCACTGGGTGAGGCACGACCGGGCTTTGCCGATTCCTACCAGCTGACAATCACCGAAGTAGCCCCATGGCAATTGGTTGACGACAGTCTTGCCGGATTACAAATCGACCTGCATCTGCAGAATGACGAAAGCCCGCTCTACAACATTATCCGTAGCACACCGACAAGCCTGACCGTCCTGAGCGAGGGGGACCTGAGCGAGCTTGCCGATCAGCCGTTTGTCGGTGTGATGCGCTTTGAGAGCCTGCGAGTGCTTGCCGGTGCGGTGCTGGATCTGGGTAGCGACAAGGTGGTTATCGGTAGTCCCGATGACATGGTGGTAGACACAGGTGCCAGGTTATCTGTGGGTAAATTTGATGAGGCCACAAGGGCCTATCTGCTTGAAGCACCCGTCAATGGCACGTTAGTTGAGCGTTCGCTGCCCTGATACGGGTGGCACAGAAACTGCAAAAAACTCGCATGACTTAACGATGGCGGATCGGGAGTGCGTTCAGGCTCCCGACCGTTGTCCACTGAAGGTGACGCTCTGCGGGTATTGTATGCGTCAGCCAAAAGCAACTCTGGCAACTGTACTGATCACAAGCGCCTTTGTGCTTGCCTCTTGCGGAAAGTCAGACCCGGAACTGGAAAAGCAGGGCAGTCGCTCATCCAGTGCAGTTGAAAATCACGCCGATAACATCTTGAATTCCGGCAGTGCGGCAGGCCGCCAACAACTGGCCACTGCCATAGAGGCCGCTGGACAATTGGATGTCAGCGAGATAGATCAAGAGCTTGAGCGCATCCGCCAGGACTTGATCATTGAGCACTATTTTCAATCCGTGTATGAAGATGCCGTCGATGACGCTGCGGTACAAGCCCACTATCAGGATAACGCTGAAGACTTCCAGATCACACGGGTAAAGCTTGCGCATGTGTTGCTTCGACTACCGACTGAAGCATCGGATGAAGAGCAGTTGGCAATTGCCACGCGTGCGCAAGAGGTGAGCGCCAAACTGCATAGCGGTGAAGAGTTTGCCGATGTGGCGAAAGCCTTGTCAGAAGATGAGGATAGCGCGCTCAATGGCGGTGAACTGGGCTGGGTGGCTGACGGTGCTATCGATCAGAACGTCATGCAGGTAGCAACGGCGCTTGACGTTGGTGAAGTCTCGACGCCAGTAAAAACGCGTTACGGCATCCATGTTGTCAAAAAACTGGCCGCCACCGAACAGGTGCAACGCCCCCTGTCCGAAGTACGTGCATCGATTCGTCAGGCCCTGCGTGCTAAAGCGAAAGAAGTTGCCTTGAAGCAGCTGGCATCGGCCAAGTGAGCAAATTGGACTGCATGAGCATCAGACACACAACGATCAAACGACTGCTTGTTCTTTTAAACAGGCGACTACTTGTTCTCTGCCTTGTGGCAGTCGGTTTGTCCGCGTGCACACGTAACGCTACGGATACGGCGCCGATCGTAGCGCAGGCGCAACCCACTACCGATGTGCTGGATCAGGTTCAGGAAGATGAGACGGTGCTGGCCACAGTGAATGGTTCGCGTATTGGCGAGCTGGATTTGACCATCAACCTTGTACGCACACTAGGTGATGCCTACCCGCAGTTTGCCGATGCCAAGGCACAGGAGCAGGTGTTGCAGTCGATGATTGCCAGTCGCGCCATTGCCATGAAACGATTGGCCAGTCTGTCAACAGATGAGCAAGTGTCGCTGGAGAAGCGTGTGGCCCAGTTTCGCGAAGAGCTTCTTGTTAAACAGTATCTGGTTGAAAACGGCAGGCCACAAACGGTCAATGCGCAACAGGTAGCCACCTATTATGAGGACAATCCCGAGGAGTTCACGGGTAGTACAGAGCGCTTGTATGAGCTTCTGACCATTGATCCAGAGAACTATAGTAATGAGCCAGCACTTGCGCTTCAATCATTGAATCGCGCAAAAACGCATGATGATTGGCGCGTTTTGGCTGCAGAGTCCGAACAAGAAGCGCACCCAGTGGTGCACAGCTTTCAGACACTTATCGGCGATACGGCGCAGGGTGCCATTGAAGCTGCCGTACTGAAATTAAACGAGGGTGAGCTGTCGCGCGTTGTCATCAGTAATAGTGCGCCTTATATGGCCCGGTTATTGGAGGTGGCACAACAGCCAGTAATACCATTGATACATGCCAAGGCAGACATTCACAAGCGACTGCTCATGGCCACGGTCAGAGAGTCGGTGCGCACGGTATCTGACGAGGTGGTGGCTGAGAGCGACGTGGTGCTGTCTCAATCGGGTGACTAGCCTCCGATCAGCGCCATGCCGGTTAAGGAAATACTGATGCCATCTCATTTGCCAGGGTACGAAGCTGCCTGTCTGCGCTTGATGTGCTTTACCGCAAAGCGAAGAATGACCTTGATGTTGCTTCTTGTCACGCCGTTGCTCGCGTTGTCGGGGTGTGGCGAAAGACAAACAGAGCAAGAAGACACACAGCAGAACCCTGCGATTCAACCCGAGGCTGAGACACCGACAGAGCCAACGGTCGAACAACCCGTCGTGTCGCCAGAACAGCCACCTGTTGAGCTGCCCGTCGAATCCCCCGTACAGCCACCAGAGCTGCCACCAGTGCAGCCACCAGAGCAGCCACCAGAGCAGCCACCAGAGCAGCCACCAGAGCAGCCACCAGAGCAGCCACCAGAGCAGCCGCCAGAGCAGCCGCC
>RCMY010001232.1_pt1 | contig 24445 bp, 21 predicted proteins | sample 2041341 | NCBI WGS metagenome assembly RCMY01 (sample SAMN09708234, study PRJNA481090) | Marine sediment metagenome, whole genome shotgun sequencing project.
TTGAAGCATCAAGAGTTTTTGATTCCACCAAGAAGTTTGCAAGGTATTACTGCCAAACTACTGTGGTCTGGTGATTCTGCTATCAAAGCTGATAAAAAATCCAATGACAAGCTGGAGGTTTTTTTAGAGTCCGAAATAGAGTCTAAGATTCACGGTGAAAAAATATGTGGCCGTACAATTAATAAAGTAATTGAAAGCCTAAAAGAGCGAAAACCTGTTACCCCTCTGCAAATGCTGGGTACTGTACTGAAAGGAAGAGGTATTCCTAAAGCAGATGTAATAAAGAATGGTATTCCTTGTGTGCGGTATGGTGAGCTCTATACCAAACATCACCGACTAATTAGAGAGTTTCATTCTTCAGTTTCTAAAGAGTCTGCTGAGAGCGCAGTAAAGTTAGTAAAAAACGATATACTTTTTGCAGGGTCAGGAGAAACAATCGCTGAGATTGGTAAATCTGCTGCTTTTATTGGTGATCATGATGCTTATGCTGGGAGTGATATTCTAATCTTTCGTTCGAAAAACATGGACGGAGTATACCTTGGTTATTTAATGAACTCTCAACTTGTTAGACAGCAGTTAAATAAGCTAGGTACTGGTGCTACGGTTATGCATGTTTATGGGGGTGATATTAATAGCATTAAAGTTCCTGACATATCTAGACAAGAACAAGAGGATATCGGCATCTATTTAGAAAGTATAGCGGGCCGGATATCTGAAGTTAATGAGAGGTTAAAGCGCCTCCAAACACTACAAAAACAAATTATTAACCAGGTGTTCTAGACATGAGCTTCACTGAATTAAATAGCGTAGAGCATTACATCATCAACCAAATGAGTGGCGTTAACTTAAACGTGTCTCAAGACAGCAACCAAGTTAATGAGCCGCGCCGTCAATATGGTGCAGAGTGGCAGTTCCAATCCGCCGAACAGCTTGGTCGCAGTGTTAACGAAGTATTGGTTGAATCTCAAGTCAAAGCGGCTCTTTTGCGATTAAATCCTGAGATCCAAGCTAATCCAGTGTTGGCAGATGAAGTTATCCATGCCCTGCGTGCTATTTTAATTTCAGTGAACCAGGTTGGCTTAGTCAAAGCCAATGAAGAGTTTTTCCAGTGGCTAAGGGGCGAAAAGACCATGCCCTTTGGTGAGAATAATCATCATGTATCTATTCGCCTAATCGACTTTGAAAACCTTGATAACAATCAGTACGTCATTACCAATCAATTCCGTATTCATTATAGAGAAACCAAGATACCCGATATCGTCATGATGATTAACGGTATTCCTGTGGTCGTCGGTGAAGCCAAAACACCTATTCGTCCCTCTATTAGCTGGCTAGACGGCGCGCACGAGATACACAATATTTATGAAAACGCTGTGCCACAGTTATTTGTGCCGAATATCCTCTCGTTCGCTACCGAAGGAAAAGAGTTCTTTTATGGGTCTGTACGCTGTCCACTAGATTTTTGGGCACCTTGGCGTCTAGGTAATGATGACGATGCTATCGCTAGAAGCTTTGGTTTAGGTGGAGTCGGTAAAGAGCTAAAAGATCTGCTTAACCCTGCCCGCCTGCTTGATATCATGCGTAACTTCTCACTGTTTAGCAGTAATAAGAAAAAGCAGCGTATGAAAATAATACCGCGTTTTCAGCAATATGAAGGTGCGAATAAAATTGTTGAGCGCGTGGTTGAAGGTAAAATCAAAAAGGGCCTAATCTGGCATTTCCAAGGCTCAGGTAAATCCTTATTGATGGTGTTTGCCGCTCAAAAGCTGCGCCGTGAAGCTAAATTGAAAAGCCCAACCGTTATTGTGCTAGTAGATAGAACCGACTTAGATACACAGATCAGTGGCATCTTTAATGCGGCAGATATTGCTAACGTAGAAAGCACTGAAAGTATCAAAGAATTGCAGCAGATGCTTGAGCGTGACACTCGTAAAATTATCGTTTCTACTATTCATAAATTCCGTGACGCCAAGCCTAATATGAATACCCGCGATAATATCATCGTGCTGGTAGATGAGGCCCACCGTACACAGGAAGGTGACTTAGGCCGTCAGATGCGTGCGGCCCTACCTAATGCATTTCTTTTTGGCTTAACCGGTACGCCCGTCAATAAAGCAGATAAGAATACGTTCTGGGCGTTCGGGGCAGAAGAAGACCAAGGCGGCTATATGAGTCGCTATACCTTTCATGACTCCATTCGTGATGAAGCCACCCTACCCTTACATTTTGAGCCACGCTTGGTTGATGTGCATATTGATAAAGAGTCGCTCGATAAGGCCTTTGCTGATTTTAAAGAAAGCCAAGCTCTAAGTGATGAAGACGCCGATGCATTAAATAAAAAGTCCGCTAAGATGGCAGCCTTTTTAAAATCGCCTGAACGCATTACTAGAATAGCTGAAGATATGGCTATCCACTTTATGGAGAAAGTAGAGCCCCACGGCTTTAAGGCAATGGTAGTAACCCCAGATCGTCATGCTTGTGTGCTATATAAAGAAGCATTGGATGCGCACTTCCCTGAAGCGGCTAGCAAAGTGGTTATCTCCACTACTGCTAATGATGATTTTGAATTTAAGAAAAAATGGGGTATCGACAAGAGCCAACAAGAAAAAATTATTGATGAGTTTAATGATGCTACATCAGAGCTTAAATTTATTATCGTTACTGCAAAGCTTTTGACCGGTTTTGATGCGCCTATTTGTCAGACCATGTACTTAGATAAGTCCATGAAAGACCATACTTTGCTACAAGCGATTTGCCGAACCAACCGTCTATATCCAGGCAAAACCTTTGGCTGCATTGTTGATTACTTTGGTGTATTTGATGATGCAGCAAAAGCACTAGAGTTCGATGAGCTAGGCGCTCAGCAAATCATTACTAACCTGTCAGAGCTACGCGAACAGCTACCACAAGCCATGCACAATGCCCTATTCCACTTTGAAAGCGTAGATAGAACCTTAGAAGGCTTTGAGGGCCTAGAAGCAGCACAGAACGCTATAGCTAATAATGAAAAGAAAGATGCTTTCGCATTGGACTTCAAGTTTTTATTTAAGCTTTGGGAGTCATTATCACCGGATTCAGTGTTAGACAGTTACAACCAAGATTATAAGTGGCTGGCTCAGGTTTATGAGTCGGTTAAGCCAGCTTCGGACAGTATCGGTAAATTGCTTTGGTTGACACTGGGTGCACAGACTACCAAATTGATCCATGACAACGTGCATGTGGGCAGTGTGCATGTCTTAGATGAATTTGTCATGGACGCAGATATCATCGAAGATATCTTTAATAACCCTAGTCCAAAAAAAGCAAAGCAATTAGAGAAGGCTCTAATAGGCCGCTTCAAAGAAGCAGGAGATCTTCCTACTTTTAAATCTTTAAGTGAACGCCTTGAGGCTTTACGTGATAAAGCTGAGAAAGGATTAATAGCTTCAATTGATTTCGTAAAAGAGCTGTGCAAAATTGCTAAAGAAACCGTTCAAGCAGAAAAAGAGCTAGAAATTGATATTCAAGAAAAATCACCTACGGCGGCTTTGTCTGAATTGTTTTTAGAATTGAAAACGGATCAAACACCGGCAGTAGTCGAGCGTATTGTTAGTGATATTGATGCCATTGTGAGAATTGTTCGCTTTCCTGGCTGGCAGACTACCAGCGCCGGCGAGCGTGAAGTACAGAAATCTTTAAGAAAAGCACTTTTGAAGTATAAGCTACACAAAGACCAAGAACTGTTCGATCGGGCCTATGCTTATATCAAAGAGTATTATTAATTTATTAGATATGCAGCTACAGCATTCATAGAAAAATCATAAGGCACTTTGTTACTGATAGAATGGTCAACTATAGAATAAATAATACTATTAATGAAAGAGAAAATCAGACTCTAAGTTACTGAGTTATAATCAACAAAAATTTGTTAGGTATCTCCGTTCGATTGAATTGTTAGTAGTGTTTTGAGGAGGACTAAGTAATATTTATTTTTTATATAAATCTATCAATAAATTATATTCACTAAAAATCAAATCTGTCTCTATTTATAATTCTCTCAGCCTCATTTTTATAACTTTCAGCCAGATCTCTTAAAGTTGTGGCTAATCTATGATAGCCTGCATTTTCTACCTCTTCCGCTTGTTGATTATACTTTTCTGCCAATCTCTTTTCAGGTTTTGCTTCTGGATCAACACAGTAAACACCTCTAGAATTAAATATAGCAGTTCGGTAGCTATCACGCATATTTTGATTATTTCGCTGATTTAACACATTTGCTATTTCTGGATGAACCCATAATTCGTCACTTTGTGGTGCGTAAAATAGAACCTTACCAATGTGTATCATAGCAACATCATAATGACCTGAATCATGAGTGTTTTTTTCCACGATATTAAGCCATTCATTAAAAAATATAGAATCAAAATTTGAATCAGTCGCAGTTCCAGGAATGGTTCGCCAATTCGAAAGCAATCGATAAGCATTGTTAGCTACAAACTGACTAGTTTCACTAATTTTTTCTTCATCATCTTTTTCAGATCTATAAACTAACTGTAATATTTGGCAGAAAAAATTAGGATCATTAGCTAAAGCATTTTCTAAAGTAATTGGCGAGACTTCACTGTACTTATCTAAAAGGTTTAAATATGCCCATTCAACTTGAAATAATTTTGTCTGATCAGTTGAGGGATTTTCTTGCAATATTTTAATAATTTCAGTGATATCGTATGAGCTATAATTTCCTTGTAAATCTTCGGTTATAGCCAATTCTAAGAGAACATCACAAACTACACTCATATTTATTTTACGTTCATGGTATATATAACTGCGTATACTTTGAAGAGCCACATATGGACGTTTCACTTCAAGCAGCTTTATAAGAGCAAATTCAATATTACTCTCTGTATTAATAGTAATCGCATTGGTATTCTTCCAATACAAGTTTTCATCATCACCAAGTAACTCTTTTACTCTATTCCATGCGCCTTTCTCAAATGGCATGATACCTAGTAATATGGCAATCTCGTTTTTAGTCCAATTATTCATATCAAGACTATCAAACCATTGCCAGTTATTAGTACCGCGTTTGGCATAAGAATAAGATACTATCAAATTCCATTTTTTCTCATCCGTCTTATCTAGTAAATTTGGTAATAGCTGACTATCAAAACTCGATTCATTAATTTTAGCTAATATCTCTCCAATAACACTAGTGTTAGGAACTTCCCAAGCAAAATTTAATACACCTTGTAAACCATCGTGAGCAAGAATATCACCAATTGCCTCTTCACGTTTTTTAAATAGCTTTTCACGCCCAGCTTCCCAATCGCCTTTAATTTCAAAAAGCTCATGATCGCTTTCTATAAACAATCTTTTATTACGTAATTTAGTATTTCTAGGTGCTAATTGTTCAGCGACCTCGTCTAATGATACTAAAAAGCTCTCATCGATAGCCCAGTGAGCATCATAGTATTGACGATGACGTGCAATGAATTTAACTAGCTTATTCCAAATAGGGGTTCGTTGCTCTTCAGGTAGAGAAAGGCATTTTCCAGACATCAATATATCTTTAAGCTTATCGAACGCTGGTTGCACTAAAAGATCAAACTTTCCGACCAACATAGTCAGTCTATTGACATTGTAATTAGACATCTCTACCAATAATTCAGCAAGAAAGCGATTCTGCTCCCAAAATTCATCATCAAACACTTGAGGTTTCCAATCGTCTGCAACAATGTCACGCCATTTAGGTTTATGGGTACCAACAGTATGTAAATTTTGATTAGGTAGTAAACTTTCGACTAAATTCCAGCCTATATTAGGTTGCTCTATACATACCGTTTTGATTGCTACTTGTCTTTTTTCTGCTGAAGCAAGTGTTTGAGGGTGCCAAGGAAGAAAAATATTTATTAAAGAATTAATAGGTCTATTTGCCCAAGTCCCTCCAGGATCATGAGAGGCAATTTCAGCAAGTACAACACTGACTCTAGTGAGAAAAACCTCTTCCCATGCAATATTTTCAAGCGCCCATAACAACCCTATTAGATAATTTTGTCCAAAAGTATCATTGGATTCTTGCTCAAATAATGTATCAAAAGGTGATGGGTTTGCATTAATAGCTTCTTCTACTGAATTTAAGAAAAATTTCGGGCTAGCTTCTGCTAATGTTGGCAATAAGCTATTAAGACTTCCCCAGCGTAGCCAATCACTTGCTTGAAACAAGCTATGGACTGTAGTATTTGCAATGTATTCAGCCTTGCCATCTGAGCAGTTAGAGAGTGAGTCAAATTTATTACCTAAAAGCGCTAAAGTTTCCGCAACGCCCTGACGTAGACTATCAGAGTGAGGTAAAGACTTATCATAGATGCTTGCCATATAACGTTTTTCTTTAGGTAGGTCAAATGATGGATCGTCAAACTGTAATATATCAAGAACAACCTGACCAAACTTTTCTAAATGATTATCAAAAACTCTCGCTCCTAAATCAGACCAGAGTTTTTTGCGATCTCTTACAACCCATAATCCATTTTTATATAGAAAAGGAGTGTCGTGAATAGATAGCGTGTTTCTCAAATCCACAATCCAAGTATCGTAATCTTGATCAACAAGTGTAGACACAGCATGTTTATCAGCATCACTTTTCTCATTCCAGCTGCCAACCAGATTTACGAAAACTAGTTGCTCGGCCGACTTATGATTAATCCAGTGAGTAGACTGATTGGGTAACTTCGGAGGGGTAGCAATTAATGCTAAGTGATCAGGAAGATATACTAGTTTTGGTGTTTCAAAGTGTTTCCTAATGTCTTCAGACAGAGTATCTAAGGTAATAGTGCCTGCATTTTGATTAAATTGTTGGACTTCAACAATTATTTTGCACCAAATCTCATAAGGCAATAGGTTATCAAACTGAGCAATGTGCGACTGTATTAAGGAAGAAACGATACTACCTTTCTTATCTAGATCATAACCAAGCAAATGAAAATGTTTTAAAAACTCAAAAAAATCATCATCAGGTATATCGCTACCATGTATTTTTTGAAGTTGAGACCTAAAAGCATCTCGCTTACTTCTTGCATTATTAGAGCTGAATTTTGCTCGGTCAATTTGTCTAGAAAACTCAGTGAAGTCCTGCGTATAACGTGCTTGCTCTAGAATAAAGTTTACACCATCAACGTCCGTTTTACTGATAGGTCCAGTGATCAACGCAATGATATCTTTTCCTTTAGTAAAAGCATCTTTATCATTAAAGTCATCCCATGCAGATTGAATCACTTCTTCAAATACCTTACTGTTTTCAGTAATGTTAATTGAGTGCTTTATTTGTCCTAAAAGTCGTCTTCTATCGTTGCTGTTGCTCGGATTTTCCACTGTAATAATTACATCATCTGTATTGTATCCTGCAATTTTACCTTGTAATTTAATTTCTTTAATTGGCCAAGGCGGTAAACAGGGGGCACACCCACCAGTCAGCATCAGTGTGACAAACTTTGCTTGAATCGCATGCTCGAAGCTTGCACCGCCACTACCTGTGGAGAATGGATTACTAAGTTGCTTTTGGTTTAAATTCATGGATTTCACTTCTTAGTTACCTAGGCTGCTTTATAAATTACCAAAGTTTTCAACTTAAGCTCTCATTCCATAAGGACTATAACTAGCCTTTAATGAAAAAGATAAACTTTTCTAGAATAAGAAAAAGTTTACTCCGCTCTCAGTTTAGTTATGCTTTTACAGAACGCGCTTGACTATTCGTTATTATATTTCTATATAAGACTCTGTTTTCATCGGAGTATATTTTATCAAAGACGCGTAGCTAAACAAAAGATTTTACTATCAAATGCATATAACGTGATTGTGTTGATCAACTGTATGAAAAACTGATAGAGCAAGGCCATGATATTAGCTTGTACATGGTCGGACGAATTAAGGATAAACATAACATCAAATTCTATCGTCACAAATACTTTAAAGTCATCAATGACTCAAATCAAAACAGGCTGGTCTATCCAAATGTGCTAGATCAGCAGTTTGTTGTTAATTGTTCTACTGGATCAGTAACGCTGGACAGTGGTGGGCTAGCTGTACTTAACAACGGTTAAAGGTTTATACACCAAAGTGAACCGCCCCGACTTTATTGGAGGTTGATTTACTTGAGTAAGGCAGCTTCATCTAACAGATTAAGATTATCATAATACCGCTTTCCAAATTCAAAAAGTGATACATAACCAATTCTGCTATATAGTAAGGAATTCAAAGCAAAAGCTGTCAAAAAGATAGCAGATAATAACGGTAACTTGAGTGCGACTGCTTGGCAGTTAGGAATAGCGATGCAAACGCTATCCAATTGGCAGAATAAAGATAATGAAGGCAAGCTTATCGGCACTAAGCAGTATGATGTATGCCGTCAATCCCGTAGTCCTAAACTTGGGAGATTTTAATCATACAGCTCGATGCCTGTATAGCGCACCGATCAATATGAGCAAGAGGTTATAAAGTAATGATTAAACAGAAAAGTTTTAAACCGTATCCAATACAGATGCTACCAGATAGATTTATCTATCCAGTTAAATATTTAAAAATTAGCGAGAATCCAAAACTCGTCAATCATAATAAAGACTATCACTTCCGTTGGTGGTTTGAGGACGCTGCTAACGAAGGAAGTAAATTATCTTATAGGCTTAGAAATGATAAAATAGAAGGACTTAACTTAGTGCCTTTCGCCCAAAATGGAGACTGGCTAGCATATTTTTATGCGGATGATCATTCAGGTGATCCAAGAGTTATTGTTGTCGATCTCAGCGATTTGCCTTTTCATATGATATGCGCAAACTTTGACGATTGGTTGGCTAAAGTAGAGCAGGATTATTGGTAATAGTTGATCTTAAAATTAGAAAATCTAATATTTTGTACACTCAGAAGTACATTGTTAATATTTTAATATCCTAATCCATTAGGGTGCATAGGTTACAGCCAAAGATTCAAGTCCTCACTAGGGAACCGCTCTTGTTCCAATAAAAACAAATTATGGAGACTTTACACCTCGAACTTCTACCTTTATAAACTTATCGAGTAGGCAGAGAGACGGTCCTTCAGTGATAAAATTATCAATATATTCCCTTTCAATAGGACGCGCAGAAATATCTCCGTTTTCTCCTATATTGTACACTTCATTATTTACTGTTATCTGAGCGTCGCCTTTCGTATATTTCGTATATTTCGCTGGAAATATAGGCGTATAAAGCTCATTATCTAGCTGAAATAATAAACAGTCTTTTTGCATGAGAAACTTACCTATTACAAAGTATTCAACGGGTAGGTAATATCGTGCAGGGTTGTCATAGTAAGTAAATATTCCGCTGGGTATAGTGGATTTATCTATATCGTGCTCAGTTTCACTATTATTGTCTTTGATACTAGTCGTTGACACACAGCCAGTAAGAAGAAAAGCTATAACCATTGTGCTTAATATTTTATTCATCAGTTAAACCTTTTAGGTTAAAAGTTATTTTCTTTATTCCTGATTTATTGGCTTATAGCTAGAGTGGCACCTATTCCAGAAAGGTAGTAAAGAGAAGATAGATATACGTTTGCAACTCCGTTAGTCACTGTACAGCCACTGAGTATATTTAAAATAACAGATATTAGAGTGATTTTACCATTCTAATATCTGTTATTTTCGTGTCCTCGTATAGCTCCTCATCACATTGCCCGTCAGACTCAAAACCAAATTTTTCATAGAAACTAATCGCAGATAGATTGGTTTTTAACACCCATAAAGATAGACTAGAGCAGCTATTACATTGAGAAGCATTAATTAGGGCTGAATCCATTAACTTAGTACCTATTCCTAAATTTTGGTATTGCGGTAAGAGATACAAAGTGGTTATTTCACACTCATGATCTTTCTTAAAGTAAGAGATAAATCCTACAGCAGTATCCTCAGAATCATATGCTATCCATGTATTCACACCAGAGCTAGGTAATACCTTCCCCCACATTTCCATTTTTTGAGATAAGTTATTTTCTTTGTCTCTATACGTTTCGGGTAAAATTTTCGAATACGTAGCATTCCAACTTTCAAAGTGTATATGAGCAATATCTGATACATCGTTCTGGTTTGCCTTCCGTATAAAAAACATGTGGCACTCCATAGTTAAATATTAGGGTAATACCACAGCGTAGCAAAATTCATCATTTGAGGTTTCATCTGATTGGTATGTAGATAGGGAAATATCTTGGCTGTCGGGATAATGTTTTAAAATTAATTCAATTTTATCAATAATACAATCTTCTGAGTCTGTGATCTTATCGTTGTACAAGGCTTGTTTGAAGTTTTCACCTTAATGCAACTTAACGTTATGCTTACTTTCTATTTCTCGTAGTTTTGAAAAAATACTCATACTTGCTCCAAGTCTTTAATATTATTTATATAATTATTATATAGGCTTTTTATATTCAAATAAGCCATAGTTCGACTCATGTATAGCCCACCAATCACAAATAAAATATATATGGTAAGTACACCATGAAGTACACCGTGACTATTCCAGTGTATTAAAACGTTGATACTATTAAGCTACAGGTTAGTGTTCAAGTCTTCACTAGCGAACCGAACACTGGTCGATAATACCTGTGGTTGTCTTGTTTAGTTATAGAGATCGCGGTAATTGTACATAACAAAATACATGTTAACCAACGACGGCTATAGATTGGCTATGCAGCCCTTTAAAATCGCGCATAGCACATGATTTCTTAAGTGTGCCAAGTAAATACTATAATAAAACACTTTAAGGTCTAAACATCAGAGGATTTTCAAAATGAAGAAAGATATCCTATCTATTTTTACTATAATTTGTACAGTAGTACTTCTCTATATGTTATTTATTCAAAAGAACCCCTCTGATAGCGATTATATTATTTCATCAGTACTTGCAGTTGTTATAACTGTTTTGACATTTTTAAGTACCAGAAAGCATACTGTTAAAAAGAGAGATAATAGTTAAAAAATTATCCTCTCATTCTTATCAGTTTTGATTAAAAAAAGCACTCGATCTATTGATTGGATGCGATTTATTCCTTTTTTTTAGCCTGACTGTAATTAATTGACTTCAGTAGTTATAGGCTATTAGGTTTAATTAGTGTACATCTGAGTGTACTTGATAAGCTTAGCTTGTTAGTTCTTCGACTAGATTATTGGAAGATATTCTTAATGGATAAGGTACACTAAGACTTAAACAAGACCGCTAGATACCTAGTCTTTATTCATCCTCTGTCCTTATACCTAAGTTGTTACAACCTAGTTGATACCCATTTTCACAAGCTTTGGAAAAGTACTTTTTCGCTATAACTGTATTTCGACGTACGCCTATGCTATTGAGGTACATCATACCAAGGTTATATTGAGATCTAGCATCGCCTTGATTGGCGGCTTTTAGATACCACTTACCGGCTTCAGCATAATCCTGAGGCGCACCTTCGCCATAGCTATAGATTGTTCCAAGGTGGTATTGCGCAGGAACATAGCCTTGGTTACCAGATTTTGTATACCACTCGATAGCTTTAGGATAATCCTGACGTACCCCTTTACCCTCGTAGTAAGCGTTACCAATGTTGAATTGAGCCTCAACATCACCTTGGTTAGCTAATTTCTGCCACTCCTCAACGACTTTGGCATCATTTTGACGCACACGCTCGCTCTTTCGATGTGGTACGCCATTGATGAATTTCATGGGACCAATCCCTTGGTTAACAGCTTTTGTACGCCAATCGATATGTTTATCGTAATCCTCGTCTGTACCTTTGCCATCGTAATTGTAGTAAGTCTTACTAAGTTCGAATTGAGCTTTAACGTAGCCTTGGTTAGCAGATTTGGTGAACCATTCAATAGCTTTAGAGCGATCCTGATCTACTCCTTCACCATCGTCGTACATTACTGCAAGGTTGTATTGGGCAAGATCATATCCTTGGTTAGCAGATTTTGTATACCACTCAATGGCCTTAGCGTTATCCTCGCGTGTACCTTCGCCATCGTCGTACATTACTGCAAGGCTATATTGCGCCTCAGCATCGCCTTGATTGGCTTGTACTGTAAGGTCTTCAAATTCTTTTTCAACAGCTGATTTTATGGCTGAAACTACGTTTTGAGGACTATTTATTTGAGTAACAATGGCTTTATGACATCCTGTCAGCATAATGCCAGTCAGTAAAAATGTTGCTAGTCTTTTTTCCATAGCTGCTTGTCCTGTTCGTTAATCAAGGTAACACTATAATTTATCAGCTGATCTAATCGGGTGTACTACAGATAGACACATTCAATTTCGAATTATAAGTGTTGTTGTTTTTAAGGGAAGGATACAGCCATCTTCGGTAATTTCACAATCTGATAATCATAGATAATACAGCGTGACTCACAACTAGTATTACGATCAGCGGGTTGGATCTGACTTAACATCTGCCAATTCGTCCCGTCCTTTGATCGAAGTACTTGCTTATCTTTATTGGTAACAACAAAATCCTCTGATGAGGACGATAGCTTACTAATGTAATAATCGAACTCATTATCACCTTTTGGTAGTTTTTTGGATAACCAGTGTTTATCACGGTAAATATAAAGATAATCTTCAGTTTGTAATAATAGCGTGTCTGAATTATGTTGTAGATTACGTGGACCTACACTTAATAGATTTTCAGTTGATAGATTTTGCCAATTAACTAGGTTATTAGAGGCATAAAGAGCCATAGCGTCACCTGTTAGAAAATACTCACCAGCGAAATAGTCAGCATCATAAAAAGCAGATACATTTTTTATTTGTTGTTGCCTCCAGCGCGTACCATCACGACTGGTAGCTACTAATCCGTATTGACCAGTAGCGATAAATCCCCCATTCAGATAACGAATACCAGTAAAAGGATTGCTACCTTTTGAGTAAACCTTATCCCAATTCACGCCATCTTTACTACGTACAATGACACCAGTATTATTATGTGGTGGTACGCCCTCACCTGCATCATAAAACCATCCATTCGCAAAGATTAAGCTTCTTCCTGACACAGGTATCCTTGAAGGAGCAGGTGTCCAATCACGACCGTTAGTTGAGATATAGGGTTGATAGCCAACTTCAGCAATCACTTTGGGAGAAGTTATAGGTGCTACTAGAGATACAAACACGCCATTGCCCTGTGCTATGAGACTTCCAGGCGCTTCAGGCATAAGCTGCCATATTACCCCTGTTGGACTATTATCAATGGTAATTGGCTTACCTGCATCGCTTAAAGTGTTGTTACCAATAGGGCTAACGTTACTGCTTCCAGATTTTAACGGTGAAGTTGACGTACTCGCACAGCCAACGACTACCCCACCAAGGCTTATGGTAAGAGGAAGTATCAGAGCGTTGATATTCATAAGAGCGCGTACTTTAAGCATAATCATATCCTGTATAAAACAGCCTGAAACCCAACTAAATAAAATGTGAGTGACTTTGGCATAATGCGATATACCCATACTCACTATTACTCACTCTCCAATTCTATTATCCTGCCACTACCAATCAATCTTGCTACGGCTTGTTCACCTGACCTAAAAACAATATCGCATCCGTTTTATTGTTTTTAATCATAAACATAAACGGGTGATCGGCTTTAAACGTGACTGATGGATACATAGAACCAGATATGTCCACTAAAACGGGACCTGTCGCTGCTGCCGCCTCTGTTCCTATTTCATTAACATCGATAACTGCTTGATGATGAATATCGTCAATGGCGATGGGTGAGCTATCTGTAAACACGTCAAACTCAGCTTGATTCCCAAACGCGCTTGGCATGCCCATATCCGTCAGCACTGCCTTCATCGGGTAGCCTTCATCTATCTTAAACTTTGGTAGATTGAGTTTGATATCGTGCTGCTTTAGACGTTTGGTCCAATCGGTAATTTGTGTCGTCGACAAGTTCTTGATAAGCATCTGCATGGCTGACGGCTTTTTAGACTTTGGTAAAACCACTAGCATCGATAATTCATTACCTTTATAAGGCAGCTCCACGACTTGTACTTGCTCATCTTCGCTATACCTAAAGTCAGTATTCTGGAACATCATATCTACATTACTGGTTGTACCATCGAAATAATGAAAAGGCATATCACCACTGACCGTGAAACAACTGCTCCAATCCGCTTTAAAATAAACCGCATTGGTCAATATTGCTGAGGTAGTTGGCTGAACACTCTCTTTTGATAGCAGTTCAGGAATCATCTGATTGGTATGTTTGGCTATCTTGTCATTAATCACTTGACGAGCGGCTGCGGTGTTGTTTTTAAAATCAAGCGTATTGATCTGTCCACCATAGTAGCGTTTTACCGTGTCGACATAGGCTTGGTTGGGAGTGCGACCTTTTTGCAGCCATAAGTCATTAATGGTGCTTAATTTATAGTTTGGGCTGGGTTTGTTAAATTGATTATAGAGGGCGGCACTGTTTGGATTCAGAATGGGTAAGGACGGATAGTAAAAGATTTTTTGAATTTGCGCTTTGGTGTCGCCCTCCGCTGCGGCATACAGCATGGCTACGGCACTGGTTAGACTATAAGGTGAGAAGAATACGTTAGCTTCCACTTGCTTTGATTGACCATTTAGCTGTTGATACATAGCTACTGCAAACTGGTTGTTGGCATTGACAACGGCGGTTATACCCTCAGGTGTTGAGGCAGAGTCGTCTGCAGTATTAGGGTGATCTTTACTATCAGCTTTAGAGTCCGACTGCTCTTTAGTCTTGTCTGGCAAGGAAGGTATATTGCTGACTGTTTGGGTGGCTTTGTTGTTTACAAGGCTATTATTACAGCCAGTAATGGCCAACAATAAGCCACTAAGGGCAAGGCTACCGACGATATACTTAGTCGTCATAATCTTGATTGGGTTGTGGTTATTCATGGTGTTTTATACTTTTGATATTTGAAGGATGCTTTGATTATATACAGGGGTGTAAACTTATTTAGTAAACATATGCTAATAAATTCTGAGATAATAGATGAGTCAGCAATAAGCGTATGAGACGTTGATGAAAAAAATTGTGTTGAAATGGCTGGTTATACTAGTGGTGATGGTTTCCGCAGTTTGGATATTTCTAGATATCGTAAGCGTGAAAGAGACCAAGTCATTTAGTAGCAGTGATGGTGATATTCTCAATAGCCCTGCGGCCGATAAAATTTCCAACTTCCTCACGATTTTTAGTAATCAAGGGAATGAAAAGGAAATATCCTATGAAAAACTTGATAAGCTGGAAAACGTTAATCATGAATTAGACGAAAGTGTAGAAGCAGTAGAAGATAAGACCTCTGAAGACAAGTAAGGCTGTGAACAGTAGTATTTATTTGTGACGGTGCAAACGAACCTAATCGACTAACGCTATATTTTAATATTAACTCTGGTGACAGTAGCATGCTTAAATGGATTGTGCTTTATATTTTTCTTTGCTTACTCTTCAGATGGCTTATCTTCTCTGATATTACAAAAAGATTTGGCTCTTGGGGCTGGACTTCAGATCAAAACAAACTCTACCTGTCGATTATGTGGTTGTTCTCAACCTTTGTATTCTTGTACGGCATATTCAACAGTAGTTTCCGCAATGCTTTCTTACTAGAGTATTTGTTTTAAACGCGCTCATCTTTTTATAGTCAAAAAGCCATCATTAACTATCCAAATCAGAACAAATCATGAAATCTCTTAGATCATTAGCAATGTGGGAATCAATAAAAAAGACAGTAGGAACCGACAGCTGGGAGAGCTACTTCAATAAAAATGGGGCAGACGGTAAATTGCTAGATACTGATGACACCGTGAGCTTCATTAATCCATCTGATGATAAAGCCATCAAACTTACTTATGATTCAAGTAAGGAAGATCTCATATATTATTGGCTCAGTAATTTTGGCGATGAAGAGTCAGGCAGTGTTGAAGTACTTAATATTTACTATAGGCATCAACATGAGTCTCTATCGCTTATTGAGCGTCTAATAAAAGATTGGCATAATGAGGGTTAAAACACTCAAATAAACAGGGTGCAATAAGCTTTATTGTCTTTATCAAATTCTTTGCCAAGTAGCTTAACAGGCCTCAAAGTTTCCCCACCGTCGCTTGAGACCATAACCATCAATTCTTGGTCTTCAAAAGTATTTAATTCCTCAATAACTTGAGCAATACTTTTTTCTCTAGCGCCCCATTCATTTTGGGTTGTCATATATCAACCTTATGTGTATATCGCGATCATAGAATTTAGACTATTTTAAATTGAGAAATATAATAGCAGTTAAGGATTAATCCATAATACGTAGCCCTGTGCCGCCAACTTCCCAGTATTCATCAGCAGTACAATGATCTGGTACAGGACTATATTCCATACCGGGTGAATAAGAAGTCCAAAACTCTCTGATGGTTCCTTGTCCACTCATCTCGACATAATCGCCATCTCGATACACTTCATCATTTACTTCAATAGCTTGACCATTTTCAATAAATCTTGAGTAACCAGGGAAAATAGGCATGCTGGCAAAATCGTCCGGTGCCGTGGACTCCGTATAATACTCTTTAGGATAGGTCAAAGTGACACAGCCGTCTTTTATAGTGAGTCTGCCTGAATTCCGTGCTTCATATTCTGTAACAACACTATTAGCAGGTAAAGGTTCACTTGAGCCATAAGTAGGTAATACAAACTTAGGGTTCGTGTCGATAGAAGGTGTACCCGTTTTAGTAGAGTTGGTAGTTGAATCTTCATTCAGGTTACTGGGTTCTTGAACAGGGTTTTGACAGCCTGTGATCAGTAAAGATACTACAGTAAATATTGGAATATAAGCTCTCATTTTCTAGTATCCATAGTAAAAGGTTGAATTGATGTTATTTTTATTGTCAGCACTCAGGTTCAAGCTAACTGATATAACACTAGAGAGGTATAGAAAAATAGTGTGACTAAAAACTCACCTCTACAACCATTGCCCAAACCACACTTTAATCTTTTCCCAAAATGATGTTTGAGCGTGACTGTCTTGTTCCTTCATACTATGCGGACTGCCTGACTCAGTGCTATTACTCAAGCCACTTTCATCATCGTTGCTAGGGAACGCAGTGTTTAGCTTATTACAAGTAGGATATTTGGCTTGCAGCTGCTGTAAATAATAAGCCTGATCCTCATATATAAATCCATCTAATATACCTATGGCATCGTGGCTATCATGGCGACAACTGCCGTCTTCTCGGTTCCATGCTAAAAAAGGCACTAACGGTTTGCCAATTATCAATTTATCGTCTTGACAGTGCAGTGCGGCTAGTGATGTTACGGTGTAGTCAGTAGAATGACTATCACCTGGGGCATGAGCTAAGCCGATAACCAAATCATTTGGCTGAATACCTGTCAACTCAAAATAACTTTGCCAGTGCTCAGGTGTCGCGTAGAAAAACCACATTCTAAGTGTGCGAAAAACGAATCGTGGATTGCTAAATTGCAAATCAAAGCCTTTTTGCCCAGGATCTATCTGAATGGGCTGTGATGATTGTAAACGAGCAATAAACACATCGTTCTCTGAGTGCGGCATACAAGCCCATAATGTTTGAGTAGTCACAAATAGTATGATCAAAATAAGTATGCGATATAAAAAACGCATTTTATAATCCTTTTTTACGCGTCAACTCACTAGAAGTTATTTGGCACGAATAATAAGTCGATAAATATCACAACATAGTGTCCAAAAGAACCAAAGCAATACAGCAGCACACGAACCCAAGCCGATAACAATAGTGCTTATTCTAATACCGCCATCCAGACCACCATTCCAAATATGGGGTGCAATAGGTGGGCCCATCGTGGCAGCAAAGGCCAAGAAAAACCCTAACATTAATATAAAGCCTGTAACTGTAAGGCGTATCACTATTACTAATACATTATCAACCCAGCTATCTTCCTTTTTATGTTTTAAAAAATTAAACACGATTATCCTTATAGTTAGCTACTTAACTCTCTATCCATTGCCTCCAACTAAGGCTTATTCACTTGCCCTAAAAATAATATCGCACCCGTTTTATTGTCTTTAATCACAAACATAAACGGATGATCGGCTTTAAATTCGACAGGATAAGACATACCAACGTACATACCTACAGCACCCGCTGCCGCCGCCGCCTCCGTCCCTTTTTCATCGACGGTGACTATTGCTTGATGATAAACCTCATCGATCTTTATCGGTGGGCCATCAGCATATAAGTTAAATTCAGCCCCATTATTGAACGCTCTTGGCATACCCATATCAGCGAGCAATTTTTTCGTCTGATAACGCGCATCTAACTTAAACTTTGGCAGTTGAAGGTTCACATCTTGTCTTACTAAGCCTGAACGCCATTGCTTAATCTTAGTTGCACTTAAACTCTTAGCTAATTGCTGCATAGCCAGTTTATGATTGAGTTTGGGTAATACTACGAGCATAGATAGGTCATCGCCTTTATAAGGTAATTGCACAACCTGTATATGTTTGTCCTCATAATAACTAAAATAAGACTGTTGCTCCATCATCTGGACGGTAGAGGCTCTGCCGATAGCATTATAAAAAGGCTCGGCACTGGTTCTTTCAGCCGTAAAAGGCTTAGTCCAATTCCCCTTAAAATAGACGGCGTTGGTTAGTACCACGGCAGTATCAGATTTAATGCTACCCTTAGGTAGTAGTTCAGGAATTAACTGCTTGGTTTTCTCAGCGATCTTTTTATTAATGGTCTGACGCGCAGGATCAGGACTGCCTTCAAAATCAAGAGCGGTCACTTGGCCGCTGTAATAACGTTGCACGGTGTCTATGTAAGATTTAGTAGGCGTTAGCCCTTGCTGCATCCATAAATCGTTGACTGTGGCGAGCTTATAATCAGGATTGGGTTTGTTAAATTGATTATAGAGCGCGGCGCTATTGGGGTTGAGGATAGCTGGTACTGGATAATGAAACGTCTTTTGGATTTGCGCTTTCGTTTCCCCTTCAGCTGCGGCATAGAGCATGGCCATCGCAGTGGATAAGCTGTAAGGCGAGAAAAACACGTTCTTATCTACTTGCTCAGTCTGCCCATTTATCTGCTGATACATATCGATGGCAAACTGGTTATTGGCAGTGACAACTTCAGCAATACCCTCTGGTGTCGAGGTCAAAGCCTTTACCTCAATTGGAGGCGCTTGATTGTTAATAGCTGACTGATTATGAGGAATGGTATCTGTTACAGCATCCATTCTATTATTTCTCATGATATTGTCGCAGCCAGTAACCACTAATAATAAGCTGGTAATAGCTAAGGCGCTGATAATACGATTATGGGCTGTATATTTAAAATAGCGAAGTGGGTCATTTTGCATATCAGGCTCAACAATAAATTATAATTAAAAGAATGGCTCTATTTCGGCTGCTGTATAGGGAGCTACGCAGCTATATATTTGGTGGTTTTAGAACAACTGATTAACTTTGTATTCATCATCCCATCTCTTTTGTATTAACGTTTTTAGCTCCTCTTCACTTTGTAATGTGCTGAAATCTTCCCCGTACCACTCTATTAGAGCGTCCTTTGTTATTTTGTATTCTTGATGATCAAAATTAAATGTTATCCACTCTGCATTTTGAATCAACGCAAATAAGTAAGTGGCGTTATATATCACGGTTCTTTTATCATTCTTTTCTGAGTCTGACCCATCATAATTTAAAATGATTCCATAGGGCATCTCTTTCGTTTTTAGCTCGAGCCCCTCGAATCTTTCTGATTGCATAGAGTGATTTACAATATTGATGACTGCACTATTATCACCAACGTAGGCATTCTTGTATTGAAACAAATCCGATTCACTGGTCTTAGTATTACATCCACTGGCGACTGAAACCACTAACAGTGAACACGATAATAACTTAAGCATTTTTTTCATAATATCTCATTAATAGTCATTTACGTCTTATTGCTATCATTCGCTCTCTTAAGGCTTGTTCACCTGACCTAAAAATAAGATCGCATCGGTTGTATTGTCTTTAATCATAAAGATAAACGGATGATCGGCTGTAAACTCCACCGGCTGACTTATAGGAGCAGAAGCGTCTACTGCTACAATGGCTGTCGCTGCTGCCGCTTCGGTCCCTTTTTCATCGACAATGACCACTGCTTGATGATAAACATCATCAATTTTTATCGCTAAAGGCTCATCAAATAGCTTGAATTTAGCTTTGTCTTTAAAAGCGCTTGGCATACCCATATCTGACAGCAAACCTTTCATATCGTAGCGCTCTGCAAGCTTAAACTTTGGTAAGGAAATATTCACCTCTTGAGTGACTAAATCATTGTTCCATTCTTTAATCTTATCAGCGCTCAAATCACGCACCAGCTGCTGCATCGCGGCTTTGTCTTTTGATTTTGGTAATACCACCAGCATAGACAAGTCGTCGCCCTTATAAGGTAGTTGCACGACCTGCACTTGTTTGTCCTCGTGATAGCCGAAATCAGTCTGCATATTCATCATTCTGACATCAGAGGATTTGCCTGTGAGGGGATAAAAAGGTTGCTCATAGGTGCTATTAGCCTCAAAAGGCATTTTCCAATCGCCCTTAAAATATACGGCGTTGGTTAGTACCGCAACCGTGATTGGTTCGATACTGCCCTTTGGTAGCAACTCAGGAATCAATTGATTGGTATGCTGAGCAATTTTTTTATTAATGATGAGCCGCGAAGGATCAGGACTGCCTTTAAAATCGAGGGTGGTCACTTGACCGCCATAATAGCGTTGTACGGTGTCAACGTATGCCTTGTTAGGCGTTAGCCCTTGTTGCACCCATAAATCATTGACCGTGGCGAGCTTATAGTCAGGATTGGGTTTGTTAAATTGATTATAGAGCGCAGCACTATTGTGATTAAGAATATCCATTGAGGGATAGTAAAAGGTCTTTTGAATTTGCTGCTTTGTTTCCCCTTCCGCCGCGGCATATAGCATTGCCATAGCAGTAGACAAACTATAAGGTGAGAAAAATACATTCTTATCTGCTTGGTCAGGTTGCCCATTTATCTGCTGATACATATCAATGGCAAACTGGTTGTTGCCATTGATGACTTGCGTGATGCCATCTGATGTTGAAGCGGCATCATCAGCAGCAATAAAATCAACTGGACTATCTGCTTTAGCGTCAGCGTTATTTTTATTCTTATCTGGGTTTGATGCAGTATTGACTACGCTGTCAGTAGGCTTAGATTCTTTCATAGTGCTGTCACAACCAGTGACTACGAGTAATAGACTACTGATTGCCAATGCGCTCATCAAGCGGTTATAGTTTGAATTTTTGATAAAACGGTACTGATTATTTTGCATAGCTGACTCACTACTTATTTAGAATTAAGTTAATGCCATTTTAATATCATCTCTATACGATCGTTTAGATAATTATTAAAAACCTCATAGAGTATTGAAAATAAGCTATTTCTTATCTAAACTCATCGTTCCGACCATCACTAGAGTAGGCATCAAGCATTTTTTATCGCCTTGTTTTTCATATTCTGCATGACCAACTGATCCAGGATGATAGGGAAGATACCCTCCATTGGTATTAATATAATTCCCCATTTTAAAAGTATGACCATCAAGATTTAACGTTTTGGTGACTTCATCCCACTTCACCAAACCTCTCGGAAACTCAGGAAATAATGGCGTTGTATACTCTCCATCACCAAGGATTAAGTAAAGACAGTCGTCTTTCCAATCAAATGTGCCGCTCACTACAGCCATAGGCTGAGCCTGATGAACGGGGTCAACATAATGATAAAAGATGCTGGTCTTTTGCTTAGGTTTTATGAATTCTGGAATAGGCTTTATCGATGTCAATGGTTCAGGTAGAGTTGCTACGGGCGCTGCCATGCAACCTACTAAAAATAGGCTTGCTAAAGCTAATAAGCTCTTTTGCATTCTTTGTTCTCCGTTATATGAAGGCTTAGCACCAAACTAATCGTAGTTCAAACTCGACGTTCCTATCATAGTAAGTGTAGGTGTTAAGCACTTTTTATCACCTTGTGCTTCTAAATATTTATCTCCATTGCTGTTAGGTATGTAATTTAACCACCCACCGTTAGTTGCAATACGATCACCCATTTTAAAAACATGACCCTCAAGGTCTAATGTTTTAGTCGCTTCATCCCACTTAAAGATACCTTTTGGAAGTGAAGGAAACAGAACAGTTCTATATTCGCCATCATCTATTATAAAAATACACCCATCTTCCCAGACAAACGTCCCTGTGACTGCTGCGACAGGTTGAGCATAGCTAGTTGGGCTAACATCGTAAGTAAAGATACTGGTTTTTTGCGTCGACTCTATGGCTTCTGGAACAGGAGTTATCTCTGCCAATGGTTTAGGCGGAGTAGCTACAGGAGCTGACGTACAACCGAATACCATTAGACTTGTTAAAATCAAAAATACTTTTCTCATCTGTGCGCACCAGTTTTAATAAAAAACTTATATTTTGAATATAGGCAAGGAGACTTATCGTACCTTTTTTTACTAGTATTCCTACTCAGCGATAGCAGGAGATTCCTCTAAAAGTATCGGTAGCTGCATTGGACTTGACATAAAATCTACTTTAACAGGATGTCCAACCAATTCATTCAATTCACTTTCAACCTTCCGGCGGTACTCTTTAGAATAAGACGGCACGTATATTGATACTGTAATAGTGTTATCGGTAGGGCTATAACCTACACCTTGAGTATTAGGATAACGCTCAAATATTTCAGGTGTTGCTTCGTCTTTTAGTGCCAGTATTTGTTCTAGTGTCTTTTCACTATTTGGATAAACATCTACCGCTATCGTCTCGCCTTGCAACACGCCTTGCTTGAACTCATAGATAAAACGCTCAGACTGTAAATTCGTTAATGTGTTTAGACCAATTCGAAACTCTTTTGGATCATCGTTAACAAAATAGACGCCTACAAGGTTATTTTTTAACTCTTGCTCAATCGCTTGAAACAGCTCCGAGCTATACCCTTGTATAAGTAACCTACGCTCTGCTTCTGCCAAAGGGACGCCAAAATCGTCTGCATAAAACTGTGCAGCGCGTTTATCAACGCTCAATTTATTAGAATAAAGATGATTTTGATAAAGCTTATCCGCAGTGGCCTCTACTTTCGACCAATTAACAGTAACCGATGAGGCTTTTGCGACTGGGATACTTTGACTAGTAGAAGTATGATGGGTCGAGGCGACGTTTGAGCAGCTTACTAACACTGTTAAAGCCATACTCAAGCCGAAAATCTTAGTTAAGTCTTTATTCATCTTATTATTTCCAAATTTTGCTAGTGAATTAAAGTGGAGATATCGAGTAACTCACAAACTCGATTGTCAGAGGCAATTTATCCTGTCCCCATTCATCCTGTACCTTTTTAACTAGCTCAAGATTTTCAGGAGTAGGTTTGCCATGAACATCAGCAACAATGATGCCTTTTTCCTCATTATAGCCGGTCATTCTTAGCTTTGAAAAATAACGGCTAACCAATTTAGCCGCTTTAGTTTGTTGCAAGCGAGCCTCTTCTTTTGTGAATCTTGCACCGTATTTTATCTCGACTGGCAATACTTCATATTTGCTAGCATTATTACGGTCATATATTTTCACTAGGCGCGTGTTATCTTTACCCGTACCAACCATTCGAAAAACGTATTTATAACTAGGTTCATTCTCTATATAGCTACCAGCAATGCGTCCATTAAACTCGTCATTTAACGCTTCAAACGCAGCATCACGGTTTGCACTAATAAACAACCTTCTTTCAGCTTCTTCAATAGAGATATTATATTGCTCTAAGTAGTACTTGATTTCAGGGTCAACCGACTCATCTACTAGTCCCTGTGTGCCAATACCTGATAATGTAGGCTTTAAACACTTCTTATTGCCTTGTTTCTCAAGCTCGTTACTAAATCCTTCAGCGGGATCATACCTACCATAGCCGCCATTGGTACGAATATCGTCACCCATCTTGAATGCATGGCCATCGATAGTAATAATCTGCTTTTGCTCATCCCAAGTGGTCACGCTACTAGGAAATAGTGGGGTGGTATATTTATCTCCCATTTTTAAAAAGACACAGCCTTCCTCCCAAATGAAAGTGCCTCTTACGACGGCTTGGGTTTTCGCAATATTAATCTCAGGATCAAAAGGATAGGTAAAAATACTGGTCTTAATTTGAGGCTGTGCTTTGCTCAATTCATTCACCGTAGCAGTCGTGACTGGCGTTGATGGCTTGTCAATCGTGGGACTGGATGTTGTACAAGCTGATAAGCCAACCAATAGGGCTAGACAAGTTGGCATTACTATTAAACTGCTCTTTGATTTTAAGTTACGCATTAATTTGTCTCATTACTTGAACCGCCCCGACTATATCGGAGGGTGTTTTACTTGAGTCAGGCAGCGATGCCTGACAGGATTAAACTATCATAATACTGCTTTTCA
>RCMY010004149.1_pt1 | contig 24445 bp, 16 predicted proteins | sample 2041341 | NCBI WGS metagenome assembly RCMY01 (sample SAMN09708234, study PRJNA481090) | Marine sediment metagenome, whole genome shotgun sequencing project.
GTCATGGGCAGCCTCCTTAATAATTTTAGGTTGCCTCATTGTGACACAATCGCGCGCGTGAAAAAAGATGTGGTTGTCTTGGCGCTTACATTATTACTGATAATACCGATTGGTTAACGAGCGATATTATTGAAGCAAACCTTGCTCGCGGGCAGGTTGAGGATCGGTTCCGACTCAGCAAAAATGACGATCTGGTGGGAGTAAGCCGTTTCGACATTGGACGGACAGCAAAATCAGGTGCCATCTTTTTACCTGTGTTGTCGCAATGACCTATTTGCGTCGGATCGAATTGAAGATGGAGGCAGCAGGACTAAAACGTTCAGCCGAGGAGATGATGGACGACATGCAGCACTTGCACTATGTATTGAGTGTAAAAAAAGGAAGCCGTACGCCTGAGTGTCGACTCGAGACTCCCCGTAAGACCCAAAGCGAAGTCCTATCGGTCTTTGGCTACCATGTCGACAGCAGTGGGGTCTTACAGGGATCCGCTGTCTGAATCCTGACCCAGCAAGGGTTTTCGGCCCATCGTGCCGTTTATCTCCGAAACTCCTGTAGAAGTTTTACATGGATATCCATCGGGTGGCTTCCCGCTTTATTGTTACCCCGGTGAACGATTACCTTTATCTCCCACACTTAGAAGAAAACAGGAAGAGTATTTGGCTGAAACCGATGACCTGGAACGGAGCGAAAAATTCGTCAAGATTATCCCGATATTCTGGGTTTGGAGCAATATTATGGAACAGGCCAGGGATTCCTGTACTCGGGTGCGGCGGTTATGGGAGAACAACAGCTATGTCATGCAGCAGGATAATCTTATTCTCAAGATTCTCTTTCTCGCAAGTCTACCTTTCGGTCTCTATTCCACCGGATAAAAAACATTGAAAACCTGGAGAGGGCTTTTATAGCCCCGGTGGGGTCGGTGACATCGATCATGCCGGTGCAGGGTGATTTTGCCAGAACCGGTGGAGAGCCGAAACTGATCTTTACCGGCAGAAAGGGTTAGCTGGTGTCGCTTGATTTTTTTGATTCCGCTGCCACCAACAAAAACGTCTTCTGTTGTGCCACATCCGGGTCCGGCAAATCCTTCCAGGTCAACTTCATTGCCTTTAACGACTACTCATGCGGCGCTCTGGTAGAACCAATACGGCTCGATAGAAAATTCCCACGTAAACACAATTTTTCTGTCAGGCGATTCTATTTCTCATATAAGGCTGGGGCTCAAGTTAATGACATTGCCTTTAAAGCCTTCAAGACCCACTGCGGAAGGAATAACTTAAATAGTTCAATGTAGGGCTTAATCATATAAGGCGAACTCCACAAAGAAGACAGTGCATGGCGTCGGGCTAATCGATAGCATTTTTTTATTCGCAGGAAATAACTAAGATCCGCGTGCAAGCTGGCAATATTCACACGCAGAATATCCTTAGCCTTTGAATCGAGCAAAGCACTCGTTTTATTCTCATCTCGTAGCGAAGTATAAACGGTAAGCATCGACTCGGCAACCACAATGGATTTTACGTCGACACGGCTTCTGTCAAGGTCACTAAGACTCCCCGGTCGTCTCCGGTAAATCGCTAGAGGTTGGTCAATGTACCCAAGGTCGTGTCCGGCAAGCAGTACCTTAAGCCAGTGCAAGTAGTCCTCACCGTATCGGATACGCTCATCGAAGCCTCCTGCCATATCGAAGCAACTTCGCCGTTCCATAACCGACGGCATAAATATGCACGAACGTCTAAGCAGCTCATGCAAGCACTTGCCTTCCAAGGCCGGGCGGCGGTTCTCGCGATTGAAACTCTGACAGACAACTTGATCGAATAGATCTATCACTTCGACATCGCTGTGTACTAATCCACATTTGGCGTTGCCTTGGAGATAGGCAACCTGCCGTTCAAGCTTATCAGGCATCCACTTATCATCGGCATCAAGGTACGCTAAAAATTCACCTGTTGCACTCGATGCACCAAAATTCCGTGCAGCCGAAGGTCCTCTGTTACTCTGATGATAATAATTGATCCTACTCGCCCATCTATCGAGTTCGTTCCATGTATCATCAGTCGAGCCGTCGTCAACAATAATCGCCTCGTAATCCGTATAAGTCTGAGAAAATAGGGACTCTAACGCACCTCCAATGAACTCGCCACAGTTGTAAGTTGCCATTATGACGGAAACTCTCGGCATTACAATCCTCAATGTTTTTACAATTATCTAAGTTGTTTGGCCGCCAAACACTCGAAATAAATGCCATAGACCAAGCTCTAAACCATGCCATCGTTTTTTGCTGCTGACTTATAGCATAGGGCTTTTAATCGATCTCACGAATTCCACAGTTCGTCTAATGCAGTTCGGAAGCATTAACTCGCGGGATGTAGTCTGGTCTAGTTTTCGTAGACGCCGCACGAGTTGAAAGCGTTCTCTATACGGAAGCTTGTTTACTAACATCTCCGCCATACCTGATATCGATATGTATTGTCCGCTAGAAACATAAAGATAGTGTAACAGATTGTGAAGCCTGCTATCTACGCTACATTCGATATCAACAGTTATTGGGTCGCGCGGTTTCATTTCAAGTTCGCTGAGCCGAGTGTAGACTTTTGATAGCGACCGCCTCCAACCTTCGGGCCCGTGGAGGTTCACAAGACTTTCGCGTGTTCTGTCGCCCAATATTCGCCTATCATTCTCGCTTTGCAGGAGCAGGACAACCTTACCAACATACTCTGCGGGCTCCGTCTCCTCGACCAGAACACCGTTCAGCCCGATCGCACCCCCACACAGCACGCTGGCGTAGGATTTATGAGGATAGAATCCCACAAGTGGCATACCGTGAATTCCAGCCTCAATAAGCGAAGTATTAGATGCAAACGGGTATGAATCCAAATAAATATCCGCAGCTTCATAATAAATTTTGGTATCTGATGTCGGTCCGATCAATACCAGACGTCCCGGGCATCGCTCACATGCCCTGCGCCATTCCAGGTCAGAGGCTTTCGGCCCAATGACGATGCAGACTGCGTCGGGAACTCGATCAAGGATCTCAAGTATCAAATCTTGCCAACTCGGACGCAATAACGGAGTATACTTAAGCCCGACTGCTATTGATAGAAGAATCTTCTTGTTGGACAGCCCTATCTTTGCTTTCGATTGAGTTCTATCGCGGTACTTAGGAAAATCTATGATCGGGATTGGCAAAAACGCTGTTCGACCTGATGGGATCCCTCGTCCACATCTCGAGAGATCATGGCCTATGTCCCTCAATTCAACAACAAGATCAGCAACACTCACTCCTATCCAAAATGTGTGATCTGACTGATTAACAGCCGCAACTACTGGTAAGTCGCTCTCTTCGGCGAAGGCCAATGTAGGCACAACGTCATCTGGATAATTATGCAGAAACACCGCTTTGGCATTAGTAGATATTTTCCGCAAGGCCAACGCATTTTGAATAGGGTCAGAAGTCGAACTATCGAGCACATAAATTTTTCCGCCGCTATTACTAACAGCATCCTCAATTTCAATCGGTACCGGTTTTCCAGCCTGACGCGTCATTACGACGGAGTGTCGAACAGAACTATCTATGAGGATCCAACGGCGGACAAACCGAGTGTCTCCTGAAGTCGATGTCGCATTGGTAAGCACATGGACGACTTGTTCACATTTTGGTTCGCGTTTGCTGATATTTGGACCAGAGAGAATTCCCTTCCCCAAGCGAAGAAGCAACCTTTCCAGGCGAGGTGAAGCGAACAGACCTGCGTGACAGCGCCAAGCAACTTGAGCCGACATGCGGGCGCATGTTGCCGCCGCAACAATCTTCCCGTGGCTTTCTAGTTCCTCCGCAATCGTCACTAGTTCCTCAAAAATCTTACGAGATTCTTGCACTGTCAAAAGAAGTGTTTCATGCTTCATTTGCATATCTCAAACCGTAACGGATGCATTCCAATATTTTAGGAATTGAAATTAAATTAAGTAAACGAAACATGGATTTGTCTATATAACCGCATAGTGTATAGACTACGGTAAATTTGTTCTCAAAAAGGTTGTGAGCATACAGGCCGATAGGTGTTCTTTGTCATTCGCAAGTAATCGAAAACCAGACGCACATTGAGCATTATTTGACGCATCTTTTGTGCAACACTTTCAACGCCTTTGGATTTGATAACTCCAAGACTTAAGATTTAAATAACCGAGATTTTTCTCCATTCACCAGGCTCATGAAACACACCAAAATGAGTGTCAAAGAGATGATGCCGTACATGAAAAGTAGAACCAATCTGTGCAGAAAGCAATTTTTGAAATCCTTTTTCTCGAATTAAAACATGTATAGTGTATACCTCCGCAACTAGCTTAAGGGGTGGTGTCAACAATTCTATCGAGCCAGTTCCATCCAGCTGGTTAAGACTAATGCCGTCGGTCTCAGTACTGAAATTACAACAAGCAACACCATCGGATCGGATAAAAGCAATAATAAAATTAGGTCTATCTAAGGCTTGGCGTGTTTGGTAGTTCAAACGCAATTTCATACGCTCGCCATAATCGAAAACTTTTTTGGTGCGGTTATTCTCGTCCAACAGTGCAAAGTCGGTGATCAGGATCGGGTAATCTTCCGGTTTAGTCTCTGCAAAAGTCAATGTACTCAGGCAACAATCTTCCTCATATATTTTAATACCATCTTCGGTTGGTCCATCAAATACGATTTGACCTTTTTTGAGATAAATCACTCGCTCGCACATGGTTTTAATACTGAACATATTATGCGAGACGAATAAAATTGTGGCTTGACGGTCTTGAAGGTTTTTTGCAAATTCCATGCATTTGCGTTGAAACGGTAAATCACCCACCGATAACACTTCATCGATCAGTAATATCTCCGGTTCAAGATGTGCCGCTACAGCGAACGCTAGGCGTACATACATTCCGCTGGAATAGCGTTTGACAGGAGTATCTATAAAGTCTGCAATGCCTGAAAACTGAATAATTGCATCGAATTTTCGGGTAATTTCTTCGCGGCTCATTCCCAAAATCGAGCCGTAGAGAAATACATTTTCACGCCCCGTCAATTCGCGGTGGAAGCCGGTTCCCACTTCTAACAATGCTCCAACCCGACCTGCGATTCGGGCATAGCCTGCCGTTGGTTCAGTGATGCGAGACAGAAGCTTAAGCAGCGTACTTTTTCCGGCACCATTGAGTCCGATGATACCGACATTTTCACCCTTTTTTATTTCGAAGCTCGCATGTCGCAGCGCCCAAAAGGATTCTTTTTTTCGATGTTCTTTTTTACTGCGCTGAAATAAAGATTTAGCGCTGGCGGCGAGTAGGTCGCGCAGGCTATTATGGGTTTCACGGCCGCTTCCGAGTGCGTAACGTTTGCCTAATTTATCAACATGGATGGCAATATCATTTGTCATATGACGTCCGCGAAAAATCGTTCCATTTTTTTGAAATAAACAATACCGCCCAGTAGCGCTATTGTTACGAAAAGAACGCTCAAACCCATAGCGGCAAAGTATGGCTGCTCCGCGCCCAAGAGTGCCCACCGGAAACCTTCAATGACGCCTACCATCGGGTTCAAGCTATAGAGAAATTTCCATCGCTCTGGAATCATACTGACGGGGTATACCACAGGCGATGCATACATCCAAATTTGCACAAGAAAGGGTAGGGTGTGTTTGACATCCCGAAAACGCACATTGATTGGCCCCAACCACAACGCGATGGCTAGAGCGAGCAGCATGGCGATCAGCATAAATAAAGGCAGAAAGACGATATTCCAGGTTGGTGCTATGCCGTACCAGGGGAAAAGCGCGAGCAATACCAGAAACGACAGCAAAAAATCAACCATCGGTGCAGTCACCATAGCCACTGGAATGATCAAACGCGGGAAGTAGATTTTGGTGATTAAATCTGCGTCATCCACTAAACCCAGGCCACCGCGCTGAATTGCCGCTGCAAAGTAGGTCCAGGGTAGGAGACCCGTGAACGCAAAAACAGCGTAAGGCACGCCATCCGAGGGTAATCTGGCGAACATGCCAAAAATAACGGTAAAAAGTAACGCAGCTATAACAGGCTGTATAATCGTCCAGCCAATGCCTATGGCCGCTTGCTTGTAACGAACCTTGATTTCACGCCAGACAAGAAAGTACAGCAGTTCACGGTAGCGCCAAACCGTTCCCAGCTCTAAATTGAACAACCCTTTTTTGGGGCGAATTTCTATAATTTTTTGTGGGTTGTTGTTAGCGAAGGTTGTATACATTTGGGAGTTGTTGATTTAGAGAGTTTACTGTTTCGTGATGAAAGAATTTGGTGATAGATAGCCGCTTTTAAAGGCAACCCTAAAGAACCACATCAAAATCCACACTGCTTTTTGGCTATTATTGTATCCTTTTCCGGTAGATCTCGCAACATTTTCTCGTTTTCGAATGACTATCCGGCAACCATCCAGCATTCCTGCTCCACCCTGAATTTGTGATCGTTTTACCAAACAACGATATTGACTAAAATCTTTTCTGCTAGCTTAATAACTGCTTGATATCAGAGTTTTTAAGTTCAGTCATAGCTTGAAAAAACTTTTCCGTTTCCTGCAATTACAGCTTTTGCACATCCTCGTATGGCTCTTCATAGTCAGTCAGGCCATCCATCATCAAACGGTTCAATAATTGTCTCCACAATTGGTGAAAAGGGCGGCGCTCTCTCTTACTTCTGCTTTGTTTCTTCGAATAAGTCTAGATGGGCCAGAATCTTTTTTATCACCTTGTGTTCGTAGATGAAGCTGATGATTTTCATCAAACCGTTGCAGTGCTTGCAAAGCAGTGGGGCAACCCCCCAGATTTTCTTTATGCATTCCCGTCACATCAAAGGAAACTCCTTTTTTGTCCTAAAATTACTTACGAAAATTATCTCGCTCTTAGCATCAAGGCCCACTTCATAATTCTTGACTGCCGGTTTTCCAGCTTGTTCCTGTCTCCCCGCATCCGATTTGAGTACCAACCTATGTACCTCACCATCTGAGACATCCGCTCGGGGATATGCTGGGTTATTGCAGGGATAAATTCCAGTGCACTGAAGTACTGGAAGTTTTTTTTATTGGTGCCGTGACTCATCTTAGAGCTATAGATGACCGTTTCTGTACTTTCGATATAGCTCAACTTGCCAAGCGAGAAGGCGTTGCGGATAATGTAATGGGCCAGGTTTTCTATACCTTTGGCATCACCTGGTTGAAACCGTACTTCATTGTGGACGCTGAACCCGGAATTATGACGCCAGGCCATGATCATCTTGATAAACGTATCATCGATTCGTCCCTCCTTTTGCAGCATTTTCAACACCGAAGCCCGAAAGAGTTCGCCAAGTGGACGTAGGTCAACTTTTGGCATCACATAAAAATAGCCGCTTTCAGTGAAAAGACCATCAGCCATCAAGGCATGAAGGTGTGGATGCCATCTTGCGTAATCCCCGAACGTCTTAATTGCGAGAGCTATGCCGGGGATACAATATTCTCTGTTGAGAACAGTCTGAAAAAAGATCTTCAAACTCGATGTCGCACATTGGCTCAGCTTGCCGAGCAATTTACGGTCATAGGTGAGACTACCGGTCGATAGAAGCCGTATTCTTTTGAAAAGAGTTCGTCGTAGCGCTCCTCGAACTCATCAAAATGCTCATTGAGGAGTTGCCATGATGGAGATTCTCGTGGTTTTCTCTGTTTATAAACCTGTGCTGTATCGCACCACGACATTGCAATTCCTTTGTTTTGTCGACAAAGGCTGCAGTGTAATGAACGACAGCGATAATTATCCTATAATCAGCCAGGCTCCATTGGCGAAACCAATACAAATTGTCCAGCTTATTCCATAGGAAACCCATTTTTTTCTCATAAAGGTCACCCCCCCCCCTGGAAAGGAGTATATAGAGGCGCAGCTGGTCTGCATAACATTTCTCTTTTCAAAGGAATCAACTCGTGAACCTGTTTACTCCTCCTTCTATTTCTACTTTGGAGAGCGAATGAGAATACGTATCAGATATTCTGCGCCTCTACCAATTGATGATCCGAACTTCGTTGTTGCTTTTATAAGGTCAGATGATGTTGCCTGTTGTAACTTCAGCATTTATTTGGATGGATACTCGATTCCTTCTCTGTCTGGTGAAGGGTGTATAGAAGTATTGACCCCTCCTCTCAAGATTGTCTCCGAATCCTATTCAATCCACATTTTGGTATGGGATAGAGACTTCCATCACATGTACTGCTTTCATAAAGGAATTAATTTTCATGTCCAGCATAACCTGGTTAGCACTCACTTTGGAGTCTTCCATGAAGAAGGGGAATGCTTGATTAATGGGGAATCTGCAAGAACCGCAAGTATAAAATCCGCAGTAGCTTTGTAGCAATGACTAATTTTTTAGTTATCTGAATTATCTAAAAGGACATGTGCTGGAGTGGAAAATTTGTGTAAATTTTTCATTGTCAGACAAAAAAAAATATGCAGTTGTCCGTAAATTTTCCTTAATCATGGTTCGGAATAAAGATATTAAAATCTTATGTTTTGGGACTATTAAGAAGGAAAACCCAATCCGAATGATATTTTATTCTCTGCTTTCGCTTGATTTGTGAATGATTTAATTTTCTGTTGTTATACAACAAAAAGAGACTTATTGACCGTTCCTCCAATAGACCTAGGAAGATTATCTCTCTCCATTCCGCAGATCCAAACCGCGATTTCGCATATCCGGAAGTCAGCCTAATTTATATCTATTGCTAATCAATATGAAATAGTTCCGTAAACTGGTCAAGTGTGGCCTGTAGGTGGCCAATTCGCACTGCATTTGTCCCTCCAGCTTAACGGCGACAAACATTTTGAGAACTATTTATCGGTATCAGATCATTTTAGTTGGGTAAGATTTGAAGTCTAATTAATGAAGTGCTAAAAATGATTCTTAATTAGCTACTTATTTGGTCGAGCTTATTGAAGATTAGGTCGATGTTGAATTCCCATCAGTGATTTTCATCCTGTAATATATAAATGGCACGATATGTGCTCCATCGGCAGGGTGATATGTGCAAATGTGATTTGAGCGTTCTGCCTATCCATGAAAGAGGAGCTTCGAGCAATTAAACAATAGGAAGGAAAATCCCTATGAAGAAAAATTTTATGGGTGGTACATTGATTGGGGTTGCAGGATTTAGTTTATTGATTGCGAGCATGTCGGCGATGCGAGTTTCGGAACCTATAACTATGGTTCTTTTCGGAATTGGTCTCGTTGGCGTCTCCGGACTAATAAAAATTGTATTGGTTAAGAGATGAACGGTGCCATTGAGGTTAACTCTGCCAATATCGACTTTCCTGTCATAAATTTATATTTTTTCCCGAATTGGACTAAGGAGAGATGACCATGAAAATAAAACCCAGGCAAGGCTCGATATCAAGAATTTGGATTTTGTTGTTTAGCTGGTTATTCATTGTATTTCCAGTAATATCAAATGCAGCCTCTATATGGGATGTTTCGAACACACCAAGTCAACCTGTTTATAACGACGGTCAAGCACTCGAAATTGGCGTCAAATTTGAAGCTGATACTGATGGATATCTAACAGGATTGCGGTTTTACAAAGGTGCGGCCAATACTGGATTGCATGTCGGAAATCTTTGGAGTCGCGCCGGTGTCTTGCTTTCCACTGCCACATTCGTAAACGAGACGGCTTCGGGCTGGCAGGAAGTCCACTTTGCAACCCCTGTGGCGATTCAGGCCGGAACGACTTATGTAGCCTCATGCTATTCATCTGCCGGATATTATTCAGCTGATGGGGGGGCTTTTGGAACGGAAGAATATAATCCACCACTTCGTGCACTTGCAGACGGAGAGGACGGCGGCAACGGGGTCTATAAATACGGGGCAAGCGGCTTTCCAAGCCAGAGTTGGAATGCCAGTAACTATTGGGTAGACGTTGTATTCAGTCCAAATACAACAAGTGATGCTCTCTCTCCCACAGTCACGGCATTTACAGTTCCGGCTTCGTCAGATTCCTTTCTCATTTCGATTACCAGTTTTACGGCCACCGATAATGTCGCAGTGAACGGCTACCTGGTGAATGAATTACCCGTCACTCCTTCGCCAACCGCCGGCGAATGGTCGGCAGTCGCGCAAACGTCCTACACGTTCTCTTCACCTGGAAGCAAGACTCTTTATGCCTGGGCAAAAGATGCCGCCGGTAACGTGTCTGCAAGCATGAGCGCTGCTGTTACTGTTAATTCCCTGGTAACAGTTCCGGAACCGTCCGGTTGGTATGCTGGCGACATGCACGCGCACAGAAGTTGTGGTGGAGATCCGGTAGATCTGCAGACTATCTATGATGATATGGCCACTGAGAATTTATCGGTGGTATCATTACTGGCAGATATGGGTAATGGCGAGGTGCAAGATCCTACTCTAGATTTGCCGAAGGTGAACGGACAAAATGACCCCATATCCACGAATGAACGTATTGTCCATTGGGAGGCCGAGTGGCATTGGGATGCGACTTACTTCCAGTATCCCCATCAGGCCCTGGGCGGTCATGTGGTGGCTTTGGGGCTTACGGAGGCCCACCAGATATGGGAAGAATATACGTATCCTATTTTTGATTGGGCACATCAACAAGATGGCATCGCTGGGTTTGCGCATATGCAATATTTCGATAATGACATCCCTCAAACCCTAAGTTGCTGTGGGCCTATTGAATATCCAGTAGAGGTGGCTTTGGGGGCCGCAGATTTTATATCTGAGGATGACTACGGTGATGATTCATTCATCAATGCCTATTATCGTCTTTTAAATACTGGGTTCCGTCCTGGATTTGCTGCCGGTTCTGACGTCCCATGTAATGCAGAAATGGGTACCATGCTGACCTATGTACAAGTCGCGGGTGGAGAATTGACTTATCGCGATTGGATTGAGGGCATTGCCCAGGGCAGAACTGTGATATCGCGCAACGGGCACAACGAGTTTCTGCAATTGACGGTTAATGGCAACGCTACGCCGGGGGACGAAATCAATTTAGCTGGAAGTGGAAGTGTTCCTGTGACAATTGAGTGGACAGCAAACCAGAATCTGACAGGAACAATTGAGCTGGTGCAAAACGGCGTTGTCGTGGCCAACGTTCAACAAACTGTTGATTCGGGTGTTCCGGCGAATCTGAACACGACAGTTACTTTTGCCAAAAGCGGTTGGCTTGCGGCTCGTCGGATGGGTAACAACGGGCACGAAGTGCATACTGCCGCTGTATTTGTGATTGTCGACAATGCACCTGTGCGTGCAAGTGTTGCAGATGCCGAATTTTACGTGCAATGGATTGACAACCTCTTAGACAAAACATCACCGGGCGGAGAATGGAACTCGTATTTTCCAAGTAAACTGGCAGAGGCACAATCGCGATACCAGCAAGCAAGGGCAGTCTTTCAGCAAATAGCAGTAGAAGCCGGCGGGGTAGATAATTTGCCGACCGTAGTCTCAATTTCACCTGCCGATGGAGCTTCTTCTGTAAACATCGCCACTACGATCAAGGCAGTGTTCAGTGAGCCGCTCGACGAGACCACTATCAACACTTCTACATTTGAGCTGCGCGATGGCGCTGGGACCCCGGTCTTGTCAACAGTTGCTTTCGACAGTAGTACAAACACCGCAACGTTGACACCAGTTGCTCCGCTTGCTGAATCCACACTCTATACGGCAAATGTTGTGGGTGGTTCGGCAGGTGTGAAGGACGTTACCGGTAATCCTCTGACATCAGAACGCACCTGGCTTTTCACCACCGGGACTCAGCAGGCATCGACAACGCAACATAGCGTATGGGACGATTCGTTCGTTCCTGCAATTTTGTCCGATACAGATACCAGCGCGGTGGAACTCGGCGTTAAGTTTGAGAGCAGCGTGGACGGATTTATCACCGCTCTTCGGTTCTACAAGGCAGCGGCAAATAGCGGCACCCATGTCGGTAACCTGTGGAGTGCCGGCGGCAGCTTGCTTGCCAGTGTGACTTTTACCAACGAAACGGGTTCGGGTTGGCAGGTGATGACCCTGCCGACACCGGTGGCCATCTCTTCTAACACCACTTATGTCGCATCCTATCATACCAATGTTGGGCGTTATTCAGCCAACGGAGCTTATTTTGCCAGTTCGGGTTTTGACAACCCACCCCTGCGGGCCCTGGCTAACGGTGAAAACGGCGGCAACGGCGTCTACCTATACGGAGCGGGCGGATTCCCTAATCAGACTTGGAATTCCACAAATTATTGGGTTGATGTCGTATTCTCTAGTACAGTGGTGGCAGATACTACACCACCAACGGTCAATGCAACCTCGCCGACCTCCAATGAGGCCAATGTCGTTACCAACACAGCTGTAACAGTGACCTTCAGTGAAGCAATGAATCCGGCTACGATTACCAGCACGACTGTTGGGCTCAAGAGCGCTGCGAACGTGCCAGTAACGGCTTCGGTCACATACAACACATCCACGCATGTGATCACGCTAACACCCGCCGCAGCGCTTGCCAACTCAACGACTTACACTGCTACCGTCCTTGGCGGATCAACCGGTGTTGCTGATCTGGCAGGCAATCGTCTGGCCTCAAACAAAATCTGGTCATTTACTACCGCGGCGGCTTCGATGTGACTCCGCCGATCGTCACCTCAACGAGCCCTGTCAGTGGCGCCATGAATGTAAACACTGCTTCAGCTGTTACTGTGAGCTTCAATGAAGCGATGAACCCGGCGACAATTACCAGCACGACTTTCGGACTCAAGAATGCATCAAACGTCGCGGTGACTGCTTTGGTCACGTATAACTCATCGACGAATGCGGCCACACTCACACCCGCGGCGGCACTTGCCGATGCAACGGTCTACACAGCTACGGTCCTTGGCGGATCAACCGGTGTTGCTGATCTGGCAGGCAATCGTCTGGCCTCAAACAAAATCTGGTCATTCACTACTGCAGCAAATATAATTCCTCTGGCAGTAGTATCGGCACTTCCACCTCATAGTGCCCCTGCAGTCAGCACTGGAACGAGCCTTAATGTAACATTTAGTGCGGCGCTAGATGTTACCAGCATAAACAGCACCACATTTCTATTGAGGGATGCCACAAATGCACTGGTACCCGCCACTGTGACTTATGACAATGCAAAGAACCTGGCTATTTTAAAACCAACTAATCCATTGTCCGCCACGGCACCCTATTCAGCAACGATTAAAAGCGGTGTGAATGGAGTGAAAGGTGCGTCCGGAAATTCTTCACCTGAGGACTATACCTGGACTTTTCATACCAGTGCGTCTTCTCCATATGGAAGCGGGCCCGGCGGACCAATTCTGTTGATCACATCGACCACTAATCCTTTTAGCCGCTACTATTCAGAGATTTTATGGGCTGAAGGGCTCAACGCTTTTACCATTAAGGATATTTCAACTGTTTCAGAAGCTGTATTGTCACAATATGATGTGGCAATCTTGGGTGAGACCGCTCTAACCTCCGCTCAAGTAACTATGATGACCAACTGGGTCAATGGAGGTGGCAATCTGATTGCCATGCGGCCGGACAAAAAACTTGCCGGTCTTCTTGGGTTGACCGATGTTGGAGGAACCCTTCCTGAAGGATATTTGCTGGTCGATACTTCATCTGGGCCAGGTGCCGGCATCGTCGGACAAACGATACAGTTTCATGGATCGGCTGATCGATATGTTTTAGGAAGTGCTACAAGTTTGGCAGACCTCTATGTCGATGCTGTAACGGCGACATCCAACCCTGCAGTAACCCTGCGAAGTGTAGGATCAAATGGAGGTCAGGTTGCTGCCTTTACTTATGATCTTGCTCATTCCATCGTCCTTACCCGTCAGGGCAACCCGGCTTGGGCCGGGCAGGAACGTGATGGGATGTCTCCTCTTCGTTCCGATGATCTTTTCTATGGCGATGCCGCAGGCGATCCTCAACCAGACTGGATCGATCTGGACAAAATTGCCATTCCTCAGGCTGATGAACAGCAGCGATTGCTGGCCAACATGATCATTCAGATGAACTCGGCGAAAAAACCCTTGCCGCGATTCTGGTACTTTCCGAATGGATATGTAGCTGCTGTTATTATGAGCGGTGACGATCATGGTTTTGATGGAACTGCGGGCAGATTTGACAATGAACTGGCAAACAGTCCAGAGAATTGCTCTCTTGAAGATTGGGAGTGTATTCGAAGCTCTTCATACATCTATCCAGATCCCTTGGGCGCGGTAACTGACTCTGAGGCAGCAGCGTATGATGCCGATGGTTTTGAGATCGGAATTCACATCACTACTCAGTGCGCCGATTATACAGCCAACTCTCTGGAAGAAATGTTCAGCGAGCAAATGAATACATGGTATTCACTCTACCCGAGCCTTTTGCCTCCGGTCAGCAATCGAAATCACTGCATTGCCTGGAGTGGTTATACAATCCTTCCGGAAGAGGAATCGAAATATGGCATTCGTCTGGATGCAAATTACTATTACTGGCCGCCTGATTGGGCTGGGAATAGTCCCGGATTTTTCACAGGCTCCGGTATGCCCATGCGTTTTGCCACTATTGATGGCAATATAATTGATGTTTATCAGGCCGCTACCCAGATGACCGATGAATCCGGACAAGCCTACCCCTACACGATTGACTTCCTTCTCGACAAAGCGGTCGGTCCTGAAGAATATTATGGCGCGTTTACTGCCAACATGCATACGGACTACGTGACCGGCGCTGATTATAATGCAATAATTAGTTCAGCCATAACCCGAGGAGTTCCGGTTATCTCCGCTCGCCAGATGTTGACTTGGCTTGATGGTCGTAATGGATCCTCGTTTAATTCATTATCCTGGAATGGCAGTGACCTAAATTTCATCATCTCAGCTGAACCAAGTGCTGTCGGGCTTGTGGCAATGGTGCCACTGCTTTCCGGATCTGAGATCACGAGCATCACGCATAATGGGGATGTCGTCGAATATGAAATCTCTGTAGTTAAAGGTATTAGCTACGCGGTGTTTTACGCATTAAGCGGTGCTTATTCGGTTGGGATGGCAACGGATACCACACCGCCCGATGTTACTTTAAATTCACCACTAGACAATGCTGTTGATGTCAATCCGGGTACAGTTGCGACTGTAACATTCAGTGAATTGATGGATGCAGCCACGATTAATAACGTCAATCTTGTACTTCACGATGATACAAACACTCTGGTTTCGGCCACTGTTGTTTACAACGCTTCAACGAGAACAGCAACACTTGCACCTTCTTTACCGTTGTCCATATCTACGACCTATACGGCGATAGTACGAGGCAGTGCAGGTGGCGTAGCCGATGTTGCCGGCAATACCTTGGTTTCGGATCACAGCTGGTCATTCACTACCGCGGTACAGCAGACATCTGCTGTTTACAGCTTGTGGGACGATTCCTTCGTTCCGGCGATTATCTCCGATTCAGATACCAACGCGGTGGAACTCGGGGTTAAGTTTGAGAGCAATGTGGACGGCTTTATCACCTCCCTTCGATTTTATAAGGCAGCGGCAAACACCGGCACCCATGTGGGGAACCTGTGGACCGCCAACGGCACCTTGTTGGCCAGTGTGACATTTACTAACGAGACTGGTTCGGGTTGGCAGGAGATGAGCCTGTCAACCCCGGTGGCCATCAACGCCAACACCACCTATGTGGCCTCTTATCACACCAACGTCGGGCGTTACTCAGCTAACGGGGCATATTTCTCCGGATCCGGTTTAGACAAGCCGCCCCTGCGAGCCTTGGTCGATGGCGAAAGCGGCGGTAACGGCGTTTACCGCTACGGAGCAGGTGGATTTCCCAATCAGACCTGGAATGCATCGAACTACTGGGTAGACGTGGTGTTTGCTCCTCTGCAGTAAGGTCTTGCAAGAAGTGAAAATGGTACATGGAATTGACCCACAGGAAAAACCAAATAGTGAGAAGTCTCGTCGGCATGATGGCTGTAGCCACCATGCCGACGAGAAAGGTTTTATTCGGATCAATAGATAAAACCCATCTTGGTACATTGGTTTGCGTGTAAATATTTTGGTTTTATCCTGACGAACCTCTGGAATCAGCAGTCGACCAAGATCCAGCCATTCATTGAAAAGCCCCTATGGTTGAATACGTCTCCTAGATTTTACCTCCATCAATTGAGATAGCCTTGCAGAATTATCAACCTCCTGCAGAAGAAAAAAATCTTGTAAATACTGTCGAACTTGTGGAGAATGATTGGATCATAACAATTTGCGCAAGCTGTTCCGTAATGATATTTTATGGTAACCATTTTGTTTCTGCTTGAGCGGGAACGTCAACTTCAAAATTTCCAGAAAACGGATAATTGTTAACAAATTTAGCACAAGAGGTATAACTTCATGATCAATATTGCTGTAATTGGTTTTGGCTACTGGGGCCCAAACCTTGTCCGCAATTTCCAGGAATCCGATACTACACGCGTGGTAGCCTGTTGTGATAAGAGCGCTGACCGTCTTAAACAGGTGAAGGCAAAATATCCGTCAATTGAGACCTTCAATGATGTTGATGATCTGCTGAAAAACCCTCAGGTCGATGCGGTTGTCATCGCCACTCCTGTTGCCACACATTACGAGTTTGCCAAAAAGGCTTTCGAGAACGGCAAACATGTATTGCTTGAAAAGCCGGTAACAGCTTCGGTTTCCGAAGCTGAAAAACTTGTTGAGATGGCTAATAAGAGCGGCCTGACATTTATGGTTGACCATACATTTATCTACACAGGCGCTGTTCGTAAAATGAAAGAGATAATCGACGAGGGAGGTCTTGGAGATCTCTACTATTTTGACTCGGTTCGTATTAATCTCGGCTTGATTCAGCGCGACGTCAATGTCCTGTGGGATCTGGCACCCCATGATATTGCCATTCTCGACCACCTTGTCAAAGAAAAGCCAGTCAGTGTAAGTGCAAGCGGGGCATGTCATACGGGCAATGGGCTTGAGGATGTGGCATACCTCACTGTACATTTTGCCAGCGGGCTTATTGCCCATTTTCACAATAACTGGCTTTCGCCCGTAAAGGTCCGAACCATGCTCATAGGGGGAAGTAAAAAAACAATTCATTACGACGATATGGAAGTAAGCGAGAAGGTCAAGATTTATGACAGGGGGATAGAGGTTTCAACACCTGAAGGCGTGCGAGATGTCCTTGTCTCCTATCGGCTTGGTGACATGTGGGCGCCAAGGTTGGACACGAGCGAAGCTCTCCGACTGGTAGCAGCAGAATTTGCCGGGTGCATAGAAAGTGGTCGTACTCCTGTCACGGACGGAATCAGCGGTTTGAATGTAGTAAAAATACTCGAAGCTTCCGAGATGTCCATCAAGCATGGTGGAAAAGAGGTTAAATTATGAGTGACGCGGAGAAACAGAGTCTCAAAAATGTGACACTGGGCCAAAACGTCAGATTAGCCGATTTTATCAATCTATACGGTTGCGAGGTTGGCGATAACTCAGGAATTGGTGCATTTGTCGAGGTACAGAAGAACGCCAAGATCGGCAAGAACGTCAAAATTTCCAGTCATACTTTTATCTGTGAAGGTGTAACCATTGAAGACGATGTGTTCGTAGGTCATAATGTCTCCTTCATAAACGACAAGTATCCGCGAGCCACCTCGGATGGACGACCGCAAACCGAACAAGATTGGGAATGCATCCCCACCCTGGTAAAAAAAGGAGCATCCATAGGAACCAGTTCAACGATTCTCTGTGGAGTCACCATCGGAGAAAATGCTATTATAGGGGCAGGAAGCGTCGTTACCGCTGATGTTCCCGCAAATGCAGTTATGGCTGGAATACCGGCCCGTTTCTTACACCATGCCAATGGAGGATCCATGATTGATGATGACGTCGCAAAACCGGTACCGTTTCTGGACCTGAAAGCACAGTACCAGACCATCAAGTCGGAGATCCAGCCGGCAATCAATCGAGTGCTGGAGAATTGCTCCTATATCCTTGGAGTGGAGGTCGCCGAGTTCGAGAAATCATTTTCAGCGTATCATAATTCCGCTTTCGGCATTGCGGTGAATTCCGGAACCAGTGCTCTGCATCTTGCACTGCTCGCAGGCGGTATCGGCCCCGGAGATGAGGTAATAACTGTCTCCTTTACCTTTGTTGCCACCACGGCGGCCATTATTTATACAGGGGCCAAACCTGTTTTTGTTGATGTTGACCCCAGATCCCTGACGATGGATGTCAGCATGATTGAGGCCGCCATAACACCTCGCACAAAATGTATCCTTCCCGTGCACATACACGGCCAGTCCGCCGATATGGACCCAATCATGGCAATAGCCCGGAAGCACGGTTTGATAGTTATCGAAGATGCCTGTCAGGCGCATGGTGCTGAATACAAAGGAAGGCGCGTCGGAAGCATTGGCGATATGGGCTGTTTCAGTTTCTACCCGGGCAAGAACCTCGGTGCATACGGTGAAGGTGGCCTGGTAACTACAAATGACAGCGCATACGATAAGGCCATACGTATGTTGCGTGACTGGGGTGCAGAGACCAAATACAATCATGTTCTCAAGGGATACAACTATCGTATGGAGGGGTTCCAGGGAGCTGTTCTGCAGGTCAAACTCCCACATCTGGCAAAATGGACTGAAGCGCGTCGCAGTCATGCAGTTCACTATAATCAATTGCTGGCAGATGTTGGTGTCAAGCTCCCCGAGGAGGTTTCTGCCAACCGACATGTCTATCATGTTTATGCCATTCGTGTACCACAGCGGGATAAATTTCAAGAAGTATTGTCATCACAGGGTGTGCAGTCCGGTATCCACTATCCGGTTCCGGTCCATCTTCAGCCCGCTTACGCCGATTTGGGTTACAAGGTCGGCGATTTCCCAAATTCGGAAGCCGCTGCCGATGAAGTACTTTCTCTGCCGATGTTTCCAGAGCTGACTGAAATACAGCAAGACCGGGTTGTTAAGGCAGTAAAGAATGCTTTCAATGCACTTTAAAAGAAGCAGCGCAATTCATAAGTAACGAAACTTACTGAACAGAGAAGTTCACAAGGAGATAGAGCGTGAAGATACAAGGTAACAAATTTCTGATCACCGGCGGTTCCGGTCTGATGGGTTCACACATAACTGACAGGCTTTTAGCTGGTGGCGCATCGAAGATTGTCCTTCTCGACAACTTCATACGCGGCAGTATGCACAATATTGAAGAAGCCCTTAAGGACCCAAGAGTACAACTGGTCAGGGGCGATATCCGTAATCTCGATTTACTCATGGATCTTGCTGATGGTATGGATGGCCTGTTTCACATGGCAGCCTTAAGAATTACTGCTTGTGCCGACAACCCTCGTGAGGGAATGGAAGTGATGCTCATGGGTACCCATAATGTACTCCAGGCCGTGGTCGAGAAAAAAGTTGGCCGATTACTCTACGCGTCATCTGCCTCTATTTACGGACTTGCCGATTCCTTTCCCACTGACGAGAAGCACCACCCTTATAATAATCGGACCTATTACGGTGCCGCAAAGATAGCTGGCGAAGGTATGGTCCGGTCATTTGCCGAGATGTACGACCTCTCCTATGCTGCCCTTCGTTATTTCAATGTTTATGGGCCTCGTATGGATATATATGGAAAGTATACGGAAGTTCTCATTCGTTGGCTTGATAGGGTTGAGGCTGGAGAACCGCCGCTCATTTTCGGTGATGGTCTCCAGACAATGGATATGATCAATATCGATGATGTTACCGATGCGAATATGCTTGCCATGGAATCTGACGTTACCGACGAGGTTTTTAATGTCGCCAGCGGTACAGAAACAAGCCTTCTGGGGCTCTTGAAAACCCTGCTCAAGGTTACCGGTTCAACATTGGAGCCGGAATTTTTACCGGAACGTTCCGTTAATCCTGTCCCACGGCGGCTGGCAGATATAAGAAAGGCGCAAGAACTTCTGGGATTCAAGGCAAAAGTAAACGTGGAAGAGGGATTGAAGCGTTTATTAGCTTGGCGTGAAGGGGTCCTTGCGGCCAAAAATGCAGTCTAATTGAAGTGTGTACCGGGGTATCATAGTAAAACATCCTTATGATACCCAATCTTGTATTTTTGATGTCTATAATCAGTTAACAGGAAAAACAATGATCCCCATAGCCAGACCTTTCCTCGGTGAGGAGGAAGCGAATGCCGCTCGAGAAGTGATTCTTTCGGGGTGGTTGACACAAGGCCCCAAAGTTAAGAAATTTGAAGAAGACTTCGCAGCATACGTCGGCTCACCTTATGCCTGTGCCGTATCCAGCTGCACCACGGCGCTACACCTGGCGCTTCTGGCGGTAGGAGTTCAGCCCGGCGACGTTGTCATTACGGTCAGCCACTCCTTCATAGCCACGGCGAACTCAGTCCGGTACTGCTTTGCCGAACCGGTATTCGTTGACATTGATCCATCCTCTTTCAACTTGAGTCCGGAAAGCCTCAGAAGATGCCTTACCGATGATTGTGAAATGCGGGACGGGAAGCTCTATTATCGTCATGTTGCTCAACTGGCCGTCGGTGAATCTCCTCTCTGCAGTCTGATGAAGGGGGCTGCATCTCAGGCCGGTCATACCTTTGGTCGTGTCGCCGCCATCATGCCGGTCCACCAGATGGGTATGCCCTGCGATATGGACTCGGTACTCTCTCTTGCCAGGAAGTTCAAGTTGCCGGTGGTTGAGGATGCTGCATGTGCCATCGGCAGTGAAATAAAAATAAACGGCGACTGGGAAAAAATCGGCAGGCCACAGGGCGATATCGCCTGTTTCTCTTTTCATCCCAGGAAAATAGTCGCCATCGGAGACGGGGGCATGCTTACAACGGCCAACCCCGAATACGACGCCCGGTTCCGGCTTCTGCGACAGCACGGCATGTCGGTTCCCGATACAGTGCGGCACAGCGCCAACAAGGTTATCTTCGAAGAGTATGTGACCACCGCCTACAACTACCGGATGACCGACATACATGCAGCCATCGGCATTGAGCAGTTAAAGAGACTACCGGTGATTGTAAACGAGCGGAGAAGGCTCGCTGCGCTTTACCATGAAAAGCTCAAGGAAATTTCATGGTTGGAGCCGCCACGGGAATTGGACTGGTGTAGAACGAACTGGCAGAGCTACCCGGTGAAAGTCCATGAGCACGCGCCGGTAAGCCGCGACCACCTGATGCAGCATATGCTGGATGCTGGAATTTCGACACGCCGCGGGATCATGAATACCCATCAGGAACCTGCATACACACCGTCCAGCTCTCTTCCTCAATCGGAAAATGCCAGGGATTCAATTATCCTTCTCCCCCTTTTCTATGGGATGACAGATGGAGAGGTTGCGGAAGTCGTGCAAGGGATACTCAGTGTCTAAAAAACTTCTGCTTTTCCCCTTCGGGGGCAACGCAAGAGAAGCTCTCGTTTCTATTTTCGCCATGAACGAAAATAAGCAGGAATGGGACCTCCTGGGATTTGTGGATGATAATATTTCAACGCACAACAAGGAGTGCTGTGGTATCAGGGTGCTTGGCGGAAGGGAGCTATTCGAAGAAAATCCCGATACATACGTCCTTGCTGTGCCCGGAAGCCCGAACAACTTTTCTAGGCGAAACGACATCATTTCGGGCTTAAACCTGGACGAGTCACGTTTTGCGACCATCGTCCATCCTTCAGTGGTGCAAGCTCCTGACGCACAAATTGGATACAACACCCTGATTATGTCCGGTGTTGTCATCAGTTGCGGTGTCAGGATTGGAAATCATTGTCTCATTCTTCCCAATACGGTCGTTTCCCATGACAGTGCTGTCGAAGATTTTTGTTGCATAGGTTCGAACATATCCATTTCAGGATCGGTCCATATCGGCTCCTCATGCTATATCGGTTCCGGTACAAAGATCCGGGAGGATATTTCCATTGGTAGCGGAGCGCTTATTGGTCTTGGGTCAAATGTTGTTTCTCTTATTCCAGCGGGGGTGATTGCTCTTGGAAGCCCCGCTAAAGTGATCAAAAAGATTGGTTGATCCTTCGCCGGTCTCCTGCCGATCCTGGTCAGTCAAGATAAAACTTATTACGGATCTTATCGCACAGATAAGATCCGATCGGTCTCGTCGGCATGATGACTAAAAGTCAAAAGCCGACAAGACTTCACAACGGGTCAGACAGGGAATTTCAAGTAAATGTTCAGCTTTTCGGCTTCCTTTGCTAATAGTCAGGATTTTATGAAACTCCCATATATCGTCCAGCGCCTTTTCACCTGAACATTTTTCATAGACAGGAGTTTTATCCTTTATCCCAATGCCATTCCTGCAATACATTACTTCGCAGGACTGAACACCACATCGACCCAGTAGTTAGAGGCGTTCCAGCTCTGATTGGGGAATCCACCTGCTCCGTAACGGTAGACTCCGTTACCGCCGCTTTCACCGTCGGTCAAGGCCCTTAGGGGCGGGTTGTCAAATCCGGATCCGGTAAAATATGCGAGATTGGTCGAGTATCGCCCCACGTTCGTGTGATAGGACGCTACGTAGGTCGTGTTAGCAGCGATAGCCACCGGTGTTGGCAAGATCATCTCCTGCCACCCCGAACCGGTTTCATTAGTAAAAGTTACACTGGCCAGCAAGTTTCCGCTGGCACTCCACAAGTTACCAACATGGGTGCCGGTGTTTGCCGCTGCCTTGTAGAACCGAAGGGCGGTGATAAGCCCATCCACACTGCTCTCAAACTTAACGCCCAGTTCTACCGCGCTGGTATCTGAGTCAGATAAAATTGCCGGGATGAAGGAATTATCCCACAAGCTATGCAAGGTCTGTGTCTGCTGGACCGCGGTGGTGAAAGACCAGCTGTGGTCTGAGTTGGGAAGATTGCCGGCAAAATCGGTTACACCACCGGCACCGCCTCGCACTGTGGCTGTATAGGTCGTCGAATCAGCCAGCGGTGCAGAAGGCTTGAGCGTAGCCGTGCTTGTTGCGGCGTCGTAAACAACAGTGGCCGAAACCTGGGTGTTTGAAGCATCGCGAAGTACAAAATTAGCGCTATTGATTGTTGCCGCATCCATCGTTTCGTTAAATGTTGCAGTTAATGCGATGCTTGTATGCACCTCAACAGTATAATTTTGTGGTGAATTAGAAGAGACAGTGGGTGGAATGTTGTCTGTCTCGATCGTACCTGAATCAGTGCCACTACTTTTGGCACCGAATGTTAAGTAACCCACAACTTCTTTAGTATGATTGACCTCGCTGTCTTTTGACTGCTCTTCTTCGATCTTTATCTGCGTAGTCGTAGTCGACGTGTTTTGAATTCGGACCGTTGCCGAGTCCCCACCAGCGTAGGTTTGCATTCCTGCGATAAAGAACGGCAGGTCTGTGAACTTAGTCTCGAAGTTGAGATTAAACCATTTATGAGTAACGTTTTGAGCTGTCATCCCGATTTCGTAGAGTAGCCCAGAGATTTCACCTTTGCCTGGTTCCCAGGCTATGTAGCCAATGGTTTCTGGTATATGATTATTCGCTGTTTTTTCCATTTCCTGCAGCTTGAATTGGAAAGAATATTGGTTGATATTGCGAAGTCTTCCGGTGACTGCATCAGTTTCATTTTCTGTTGCGACCTGGGTTAGGATGACCGGGGTGAAATCATACCGTTGTTGCAGGGAAACCTGGTTGAAGGACTTGGAGCCGGTGAAGGTGCCCGCCTCCATCTTGCTTCCATCTTTCAGAGTGTATACACCTTTTTCAATTACTGTATAACTGAACGTTTCCGGGGCATGGTTCCCGTCCTGGTAATCCCATTCCTGCAGGCGGATTTCGAAACCTGTCTTGGTTATGTTGCGGATGCGTGCCAAGGCTGGATCGGTATCATTCGTTGTAGGAGGAGCCGCAATGACCACTGGTTGGCTGTAGGTATTCTCGAAGGCAACCGTGACCCAGTTAGTATCAATGTTCACCTCTCCTACCTCGATATTGATAGTATTAAGAGGAGGAGTCTCACAAACAATTTTTTTACTTGTTGTGGCTGTGTCACCACTATTATCGGTAACCTGCAAAGAAGCAGTATAGGTATCTGCACTGGAGTAGGTATGCTGAGCTACCCCCCCACTTCCTGTTGTCCCATCACCAAAATCCCAGTTGTGTTGGGTAATAGAGCCGTCAAGGTCAGATGATTGAGAGCCGTCAAAGGAGAAGCTTAACGGTTCGTTCACTGAGGGGGTGATTGCTGCTATAACGGCAACAGGTTTTACGTTCGCGGGTGCAGAGCCAATTACGATAATGGGTGTGCTGACTGTGTCGGACAGACCCTTGCTGTCTATAACGGTGAGCTGAGTATAATATGTTCCTGCAGTTGTGAAGGTATGGGACGTGGTTTCTCCAGTAGCATGAGAACCGTCACCGAATGTCCAATTGTAACTCACCATCGTGGAATTGTGCGCTGCGGAAGACGTACCGTC
>RCMY010001233.1_pt1 | contig 24442 bp, 24 predicted proteins | sample 2041341 | NCBI WGS metagenome assembly RCMY01 (sample SAMN09708234, study PRJNA481090) | Marine sediment metagenome, whole genome shotgun sequencing project.
TGCCGACGAGCGGGTCGACGGCCTCCCCACCGGCCGCGCCCGATTGGTCGAGGTGGGGCGGGCGCTGGCGGGCCGGCCTCGGGTGCTGCTGCTCGACGAGCCCTCGTCCGGACTCAACGATGCCGAGACCGACGAACTGGCCGCAGTCCTGCGTCGACTGACCGACGACGGGCTCGCCGTGCTCATGGTGGAACACGACATGGGTTTGGTGATGGGTACGTGCGACCTCATCCACGTGTTGGACTTCGGCGAGATCATCGCGGTCGGCGACCCGACGGTCATCCAGGCCGACGCCCGTGTGCAGCGGGCGTATCTCGGTGACAGCACCTCCAACACGACATCCGACGCAACCGCAGCCGCGGCGCCGCGCCCCGGCGCCGGGACCGACCACATCGCTCGCCCGCCGATGTTGGAGGTGCGCGGCCTACACGCCGGCTACGGCGACTTCGACGTACTGGAAGATGTTTCCTTCTCGGTGGGCGACGGCGAGGTCTTCGTGCTGTTCGGGCCCAACGGCGCGGGGAAGACGACCACGCTCGACGTGATCGCCGGGCTTCTCCCGGCCAGCAGCGGAACCGTGGAGCTCTGTGGCCACAACGTCACCGGCGCCGATGTCAGTGCGCTCGCCCGGGCCGGTTTGTGCATGGTGCCGGAAGGGCGGGGCGTCTTCCCGAACCTCACGGTGGTGGAAAACCTCTGGATGGCGACGCATTCCGGCGTCGACCGAGCGCACATCGAAGAGGTCGCCTACGACCGGTTCCCGGTGCTTTCCGAATTTCGTACGCAGCTCGCAGGCACGCTCTCGGGCGGCGAGCAGCAGATGCTGGCCATGGCGCGAGCGTTGTCCACCGATCCGGCGCTCTTGATCCTCGATGAGCTGTCAATGGGTCTCGCCCCACTGATCGTTCGTGACATCTACGAGCGGGTGGCCGAGATCGCAGCCGACGGCGTGTCGATTCTCGTGGTGGAACAATTCGCCCACGACGTCCTCGATGTGGCCGACACCGCCGCCATCATGTTGAACGGCTCTATCCGTCGGATCGGACCTCCGGCCGAGATCGCAAAAGAGCTCGAAACCGCATACCTATCCGGAACCACCACATGACCCGCCCCGAGGGCCGATGCAAGGAGAGCCAGCCATGACCGAGACACCGGCAGACCAACCCGCACAGAGCAGCGGTATGGGCGCCGACCGCCGCGCCGCGTTCGAGGCCGAGATCGGCCGCGTCCAGCTCAAGGCCGGTCGCGCCGCGAGCGAACGGCGGTTCCTCGCCGGGGGGATAGCGGCAATGGCCGTCGGGGTCGTCGTGGCGCTCGTCGCGTTTCTGGTGTCGACGGCCATGGCCGACACGCGCGACGTCATCTCGATGAGCATCCTGGCCATCTTCGGGCTGGCGCTCGCAGTCGTCGGCGCGGCCGTGTTCCTGCGCTACGCACTGGGCCGCTTCTTCCGGTTCTGGTTGCTGCGGCTGATCTACGAGCAACGACCCGCGGAGTAGTCCGCTCGACGAAGGACTCCAGCCCGCTCGTGGCGTGGGAGGACGGGTCCCCGTCGGCGGTGCCTGGCTAAGGTGCGTTCAGCGGCGATGACGGTTGGGGAGGAAATGATGGAGAAGGTTCTCGGAATCGGTGGTCTGTTCTTTCGGGCCGAGGCTCCGCACGACTTGGCTCGGTGGTACCTCGATCAGCTCGGCGTCGCGCTCGTACCGCAAGGCCCGGACGATGCCCCATGGGTCGGCGGTGAAGGCGTGACGGTGTTCGCCCCATTCCCCGCCGATACCGACTATTTCGCTGCCGACCGCCAGTTCATGATCAACTTCAGAGTAAGGGATCTTGACGCGATGCTTGCCCAGCTCGCAGCTACCGGCCACGACGCCAGCCATCAGAGTGCAATGGAGGGAGTCGGTAGGTTCGCCCGTGTGCACGATCCCGAAGGCAATCCCATCGAACTGTGGGAACCGGCATAGTCAGAACCGATGCGGTCAGGACAGTTCGCCGTCTCGGTGATCCCGGTGCTTGACGGTGAGGGCTTTCCATACGTCGTCGCTGCTCATGGCGAGGTGTTCGTGGTGCATCAGCGCATGAATGATGTCCTTGAGACTCGTCGACAGATGCTCGGCTTTCCCCAGCGCTTCAGGATGGATCTCGCCTTCGTCGTGTGGTCGATTGATGAGCGCCGCGACATCGTCGGCGGTCGCCGCGAGATGGGCGAGGTGATTCGCGAGCGTCCCATGCTCTGAGTTTTGGTCATCGGCCATTTGCGCAGTCTCCTACGGATCGGGAACGTCTTGATGTTATCCGCGCGCGCCTGCTTCATTTCCTATTGTCGGGAAGCGAGCTCGGTCTCCTGAGCGGCTAGATTCTCGGCCACTGCGGCTGGTTGGTGCCAGCGCAGTCGACGGCGATGTGCAGCGTCCAGCGACAATCGCCGCAAGAGAGGGGATTCCACCCGTGGTCGGAGAGGTCGTGCGCCTGAGGAGCGGCAGCCCGTGACGACCCAGCCGCGCTCGTCACTGGGCAGCCGTGAACTCGTCGGGCTCGCCATGGCTGCCGCGCTCGTGCCGCTCAACTCCACGATGATCGCGGTTGCGCTCCCCGACGTGGCCGACGACTTCGGCATCGGGTCCGGTTCGGCCGGAGTGCTCGTCACGATCTACCTGGTGGTGATGCTGGTCGGGCAGCCGACGTTGGGAAGGCTCATCGACGTCGTCGGCTCACGCCGCGCACTGCAATGGGCGCTCATCGGATTCTTCGTCACATCGGCGGCGACGTCGTTCGCAACCACCTTCCCGTTGCTGGTGATTGGACGCGCCTGCCAAGCCGTGTTCGGCGCGGTTCTCATGCCCTCGGCGCAGGCACTGTTGCGGTCGGTCAGCGAGCCGTCGCAGCGAGGTCGATCCTTCGGGATGCTCGGATCATTCATCGGGGCCGGTGCCGCATCGGGACCCGTCGTCGGCGGGCTCATGACCGAGCTCGCCGGTTGGCAAGGCATCTTCCTGGTCAACATCCCCTTCGCGGCGGCGGCCCTGTGGGCCGTGACGAACCTACCAACGCCCGCGATCAACCGGGTGAGGGTTCCCGGCGCGCCGGGCATCATTCCCGTGCTCACCCAGCGAGCGTTCAGCGCTGCCTTTCTCACCCAGGCGACGACCAGCCTGAGTCAGTACAGCTTGCTGCTCGCGGTGCCGACCGTGCTCGACGGCCGTGGTTGGAGCTCGACCGAGGTCGGGGCGGCCCTCACTGCGCTCACCGCAGGCATGGTGCTGATGGGCCCGGTCGGTGGGCGGGTCGGTGACCGCAGCGGACGACGCCTCCCGGTCATCATCGGCGTTGGTGTCGCCGGCGCCGGCACGATTCTGGCCACACTGATGGTGGAGAGCTCCTCAGCCGGAGCGGTGGTGGCCATCACCATCTTCGGATTTGGCCTGGGGTTTGCCGTGCCGAGCGTGCAAACCGCGGCACTCGAGTCGGTGCCCGAGGAATTCGCCGGGTCGGCGGCCGGGATACTTTCGATGAGCCGGTATGTCGGTTCGATCCCTGCCAGCGTCTTGTTCTCGGTCCTGGTTTCGGAAGGCGGTGGCGGGTCCCGTGACCTCCTCGTCATCGCCTCGGCGGCGATGCTCGTGGCGGTGGTGACCGCCACGATGTTGCCCTCGCGGGTTGGGGATTTTTCCGTCGCACTCGGCGCAGAGGAGGAGTAGGTTCGCGAAGGTCAAATAGGTTGCAGTCGCGGGAGGTCGCAGACGATGACCGAGTGGAACGCACCAGGACCGGGGCCGTGGCAGCAAGATTCTGCCCACACGCCGGTGTCGCAAACCGCCATCATGCAGGAGGTGTACCCGGCCGGTTTCAACCGGGGGTTCACCGAGACGTTCAGCCGCTACGGCGTGCTACTCGATCGGCTGGCGATGGGCGTGGTGAACGGCTTTACGTATCACCAACCCCAACCCTTCGACATGCCCGGCCCGAATGGCCCGATGCCGCCCGACCAGATCGAAGCCGAGTTCGGGCGCCGGCTCGGCATCGCGTCCAACGTGCTCGAGACCAAGCAATGGCGTCAGGATCTCGACGACTGGGACACCGAGTGGAAGCCCCGCGCCATCGCCCGTCACCGTGAGTTGGGTGGCGTCGCCCTCGCCGATCTCGGTGACGACGCGCTCATCGCCCATCTCCGTGACGTCGCCGCGCACGTCACCGAGATGGTCTACCAGCATCACCGGTTCAACATGGCGGCTGTCTTTCCGGTTGGCGATTTCGTGCTGCACGCGAGCATGTGGACCGGCCGCCCACCCCACAGTCTGTTCGGTGTGCTCGACGGCTACTCACCGATTTCGGCCGCCCTTCCCGACGAGATGGTCGAGGCGATCGAGGCCATCCGTGCCAGCAACGGTGCGCAAGATCTGGTCGACGGGGATGGCGACCCTGCCGAACGGCTCGCGAGCCTGCGGGAGACCGTGCCAGCTGTCGATGATTACATCCGTACTGTCGACTGTCGTGTCCTCGACGGGTTCGACCTGATCAACCCGACGCTGCGTGAGCAACCGGCGATGGTGCTCGGAAAGCTGGCGGCCGCGCTTGGCGCCGCAGCCAATGAAACGCGGGGCCGCGCCGACGACCTCGCCGACGAGCTGCGTTCCGAGGTCGTCGATGAACACCGGGCGTTCTTCGACGAGCTGTTGGCCGATGCACGGGCGAACTACCGGTTGCGCGACGAGCGCGGGATCTACAGCGAGATCACGGCGATGGGGATCCTGCGGCTGACGATGCTCGAGATCGGTGCGCGGGCCCAAGCGCGCGGCGACATCGCCGAGGTGGAGCACATCCTCGACGCGACGATCGACGAGGCCGTCGCGATGCTGGAGGCCGATGGTCGCAACGCTGTCAAAGCTGATGTCCTGCGCGAACGAGGCGAGCTCCGTCGCCAGCTCAGTGAAGCCGGACCCCCGCGTCACCTCGGCCCGCCACCGCCTCCGCCACCATCGATGGACGAGCTCCCGCCACCGATGGCTCGGCTCATGTCGGCGACCGGCTTCATGATCGACGCTATCCTCGGTCAGCTCGACGAGGCCGCCGGCGACGAGTCCAACATCATCGGCATCGGCGTGAACCCCGGCGTCTACGAGGGGCCGGCGCGGCTGATTCGATCTACCGATGACCTGCTCGACCTCGAACCAGGCGACATCGTCGTGGTCGCGGCCACGGGTGAGGCGTTCAACTCCGTCCTACATCTCGTGGGGGCGATCGTCACCGATCACGGCAGTCACGCCTGCCACGCCGCGATCGTGGCTCGCGAAATGGGTTTCCCCGCCGTGGTTGGAACCGTCGACGCGAGCTCGCGTATCCGAACCGGTGACCGGATCCGGGTCGACGGCGCGAACGGCGAGGTAGCACTCCTCGGCTGACCAGCGATTCAGCTGCCGACGCCGGCCCCCGACGTTGCCGGCGCGATGAAGAGATCGTCGACGTGTTGTCGGTAGGCGGTGTCGGTCAAGGCTGACAGATCGGCCCGGAGTTGGTCGGCGGTGAGGCCGAGTTGCGAGGTCCGCACCGATGCCAGTGCAGTGCCGTAGGGATTGGCGGGGTTCGCCGCAAACCCGAAGAGCGCCCCGAACAGCTGCAGGGTGTCGTCGCCCTCGTCGGCTTCCAGCGGACGAACCAGGACCTCGGCGACCACGTCGCGGACGCGAGTGGTCGCCGTCATCGTCGTTTCGTCAGCGGCGACGGACGCGACAATCGTCGCGATGTCGGGATCGTCGAGCGGGGCATGGTCGATGGTCAGCCCGTGAGCGGCACCCTCGAGGAACAGGCGGCGAATCGCGACGAGAAAGGCTGCGTGGGCTTCGCCCCCGGGCGCCGGTGCTCGAAACGAGACCCCAACCAGTGCTTCCGGCGAGCCGGGTGCAGCTGCCACGACACCCACATCGCCGTCGACTTGCCGGGCCGCCGGGGGAGGGGATGGCCCCGCCTTGATCGAGCCGAAGAGCGCGTCGATGTCAGCCATCGTTGCCGCGACGTCGACGTCGCCCGCTATCGCGAGTGTGGCGTTGGACGGGTTGTAGAACGCAAGCCATTCCCGCAACTCGGCGGGTCGCATCGCAGATATTGCCCCATCGGTACCGCCGCGGCGACCCGCGTGCGGCGATGGAAGGAGCTGTTCGCGGGCGTTGTTGCCGACCGCAAGCGTGGGGATATTCCCATACATGTTGCCGAGCTCGACCAGTACACGGCCCCGCTCGCGTTCGATCACATCGTCGGAAACCGACACCCCCGCAAGCCGTGCCGCGACCCGCTCGAGTTCGTCGGGAAGGTCGGCAGGATCGACGACCGTCGCATAGATCGTCGTCAGCGTGCCCGTCTGCGCATTCCACCCCAACGGGTACGTCGAGACGACGTCCTCGATCGAGCGCTCCGACTCGAGGCTCGTGGCGCCGGTCGCCAGGAGGTGCTCCGCGAAGTGGGCCATGCCGGACCGGCCGGCCGGATCGTGATGGCCGCCGATGTCGAACACGACAACGATCGCCGTCGACGCGGCGCCGACGACCCGGGTGACCCGCACATCGAGTCCGTTTGCCAGCTCGCCGGCCTCCGCCGACGCTGCCTCCGTCGTGTCGAGCGTTGTGACGGGCACGGTGGTTGTAATGGGCACGGTGGTTGTAGTGGGCCCTGTGTTTGTAGTGGGCCCTGTGGTTGTAGTGGGACCTGTGCTCGTGACGGGCTCGGTGAACCCGGCCACGTCGTCTGAGGAGCATGAGCTCAGGGTGACGAGCAGTGCGATCGCAAGACGCGTCGAGGCAAGGCGGATTCGGGAAAGGCGGATTCGGGAAAGGCGAATGGCGCAGCTCATGCCACTACATCGGCCGGTCGCCGGCTTTGGTGAACGAAGGAAGCCCCGACGCGACCGTCCCGTTCGCCGACCCTCAGGAGTCCACGATGCCGGCCCGGATGGCCGAGACGACCTCGGGCGGTACCTCGCGCATCCCGTGGGCGTCGGCCGCGTGGGCGGCAGCCGCCGCCAGTACCTCGTCCTCGGTCGCTCCTGTGACCACGCCGTCGCAGCCATCGACGACCGTTGCACACGCAAACTTCTTCATGATCTCTCCTGGTTCTCTTTCTGGGTGATCCTAAGGTTGTCAGGAGGAAGCGTCAGCTCGGTCGGGCCATCGCCGTCGCTTGCTCGTCGGTGAGTTCCATGTCGTGCACCGACTTCGCATGCTGCTGGGCTTCGGCGACGACGTCGTCGATTCCTTCGCCCCGCAACACGGTCCCGCAAGGGCATTCGATGAGTTGACCGGACATCTGCGTCCTCCTCTGTGCGACGATACGAAGACGGTATTGCACAAAGATTGGTGATTTCTTGTCGACGCTTGCTCCGGTGAATGTTTTTCTCACGGGTCCGTTGACGGTCAGTGGCCCGGCCGGCTCGTTCGGGGAGGCAGCGTTGCCTGGCAACCAGGCCCGGATCGCACTGGCGGCACTCGTCCACGAGCGGGTCCCACTTGACCGCGACCGCCTCGCCGACATCGTCTGGAGCGAGGATCTGCCCGACGGATGGAGTGGCTCGCTCAGTGCGATGATCAGTAAGACCCGCAGTCTTTTGACCCGTTGTGGGCTCGACGCAAAGTCGATCTTGATCTCCACGGCCGGGTCGTACGCAATGAGCCTTCCTCCCGGCAGCTGGGTCGATTTGGAGGACGCAATTCGCCGCCTCGATCGGGCCGAGGGAGAGGTGCGTCACGGCAACATTCCCGGCGCCCTTCCCGATGCGACGGTGGCGTCGTCCATACTTCGCCGCCCGTTCCTGCGGGGATCCGAAGGGGCCTGGATCGACGAGGTCCGGCGCCGCAACGACGCTGCCCTCTACCGGTGCTACGAGGTCCTCGCCGAAGGATGGAGCGCACAAGGCCACCATCGCCTTGCCATCGCGCTCGCCGAACGGGCCATCGCGCTCGATCCGCTGCACGAGACCGGGTACCGCTTGTTGATGGAGGCCGAGTTGGCCCGGGGCGACAGCATCGCCGCGCTCCAGGCCTTCGACCGATGTGAGCGAATCGTGATGACGGAGTTCGGCGCGTCGCCGTCGCAGCGCACCATCGACGTCGCCGACCGCGCCCGCAGACCCTGACGGGCCTTCCGAGATTTTGACAACGTCCACAGCGGGGGCAAGCTGCACGCAAGCAACCCACGGGAGCGTCATGGCCACGGGCCGTACCTACAGCCTCATCTCCGCCGACGGGCACTTCAATGAGCCCGGTGATCTCTGGACGAGCCGGGTGGCATCGAAGTTCCTCGACGACGTCCCTCGCATCGAATCGTTCGAGCAGGGCGATGCCTGGGTGATGGAGGCCGCGCCCGAACCGCGTGCTTTCGGTTGGGGCGCCTGCGCCGGGCGGCCGCCCACCGAGCACGGCCAGTGGTGTCGTTTCGAGGACATCAACCCGGGCAGCTACCAGCCCGCAGCCAGAGTCGAGGAGATGGAGGCTGACGGCATCGACGCCGAGGTGTTGTTTCCGAGCGGCATCCACCAATGGGTGACCGCAGCGCCCGGCGACGACCTGCACCTCGCAATGGTGCGGGCCTACAACGACTTCGTCTCGGAGTTCTGTGCCCACGATCCCGATCGGCTCGGAGGCGTAGCGATGTTGCCGAGTCGTGGTGCGGCATCCACGCTGGCCGAGCTTGAGCGAGTGCTGGAAATGCCCGGCTTCGTTGCCCTGCTGCTCAAGTGTTATCCGAACGGCACGCTCGACATCGAAGCCGAGGACGACGCGGTGTGGGAACGCATCGAGGCATCGGGGCTCCCGCTCACCATCCACGTGAGCCTGAACGCCACGATGCCGACGCCGATCAAGGCGCAGGGTCTTCCCGGCACGGTGCACTTCTACGACGCACCGGGGCGGATCCTGCAGTTCATCTTCAGCGGGGTACTCGACCGCTTCCCGGGACTCACGATCCCGCTCACCGAAACCGACTGCGGTTGGCTTCCGTACTTCGCCGAGCAGGCCGACGACAACTATCTCCGCCACAAGGATTCGTCACTGCGCGATCAACGCCTCCCGATGTTGCCGAGCGAGTACATGGCGAAGCACTTTCCGGCCACGTTCATCAACGACACCTACGCGATCGCCAACCGGCATCGCATCGGCGTCGAGCAGATGATGTGGTCGAACGACTACCCGCACATCACGTCGGACTGGCCGTACTCGTGGAAAACGATCAAGGCGGCATTCGCCGACGTTCCGGTCGACGAGAAGCATGCGATCCTCTGCGGAAACGCCCAACGCATCTACGGATTCGGTCGATGAACCTCACGCCGTGGACTGACCTCACCAGATTCGACGACCGGGTCGTCGTCATCACGGGCGCCGGAAACGGCATCGGGGCGGCGTGTGCCCGCAGGTTCGCCGAGGGTGGCGCCCAGCTGATCCTCGCCGACATCGACGATGACGCGGTGGCGTCCACCGCCGGCGCACTGCCCGGCGCGGTGCCGCTTACCATCGACCTCACGGCCGAGGACGCTCCGGACACGGTCGTGGCCCGAGCGCTCGAGTTCGGAAGCGTCGACGTGCTGGTCAACGCCGCCGGGATCTTCCCGCACCGCCCAACGCTCGAGCTCGCATGGAGCGAGTGGGACGCGGTCATGGCCTTGAATCTTCGTGCCGGTTTCACGCTGGCGCAGGCATGTGGTCGGGTGATGGTCACGCAGGAGAGCGGTGCGATCGTGAACGTGGCATCGGCGGGCGCCGCGCAACCCCGCCGGGACATGGCGGCGTACGCAACGTCGAAGGGCGGTGTCATCTCGCTGACACGCGCCTTGGCGTTGGACCTCGGACCACACGTGCGGGTCAACGCCGTGTCACCCGGACCGATCACCGACACCACCGGGGCTCGGCTCGGCATGCCGAGCGATCAGGAAGAGGCGGACGCGGCCATCGCCGCCTACGGGGATCAACTTCCGCTGCAACGCACCGGCCGCGCCGATGAAGTGGCGCAACTGATTCGCTTCCTCGCATCCGATGCCGCCAGCTTCATCACCGGAGAAGTAGTCGCCATCGATGGCGGCCGGGCGCTCATCTGACCGGGTGGCGAGCCCTCAGCGAAGGTCTTCGCTCGAGGCGATGCCGCTCGACTCGACGAACTCCACGAGCGCCGCCACCGGCTCTGCGTCAGGGGTGCGTCGCGGTGGGCGGGGCCAGCCGCCCGGGGCGCCCAAGGCCCGCAATGCCGCTTTGGTTCCGACGACGCCGCCTGCCGCCTGGGTCAGGCGGAACAGACGAATCGTGTCGCCGAACGCTCGGGAGAGCCCTTCGAAATCTTGCCGATTCCACGCATCGCTAACCGAAACGCAGAGCTTTGGCGCCAGGTTTCCTTCGGAGCTGAGGTATCCGTTCGCGCCGAGCGCCAAGGCGGTCAACGCGTGCATCGGCCCGCCGACGTGGAGTTCGACGCGACGAGCGACGGCGTCGGCAACCGCCGCCAAATAGCCGATGTCGGGGTTCGTCACGTTGACACCGATCACGTGATCGTGCCGGCCGACGACCTCGGCCAACAGTTCGACCGGATACCGATAACCGACCGATTGGTGGGTGGAGATCACAACGGGACAGGACACGGACCCGAGCACCGTTTCGAGGTACGAGGCAAGTTCTTCTCGGCGGGGAACATAGCCATGCCCCATGTCGAGGGAGTACAGCTGCATGGCGTCGAGTCCGACGGCAGCACAGTCGGCGCCGAGTTCGATCGCCTCCGAGGCCGTGCGCGGCTCCACGCCCATGACCCGCACCGGCACGATGCCCGACAGCTCTTCGCCGGCGATCTCCATGACGCGGCGGCGCTCGGCTCGCGAAAGCGTGTAGCCCTCACCGCTTCCGCTTCCGGCGACGTACACGCCGATCCCGCTGCGTCCGAGCCGTTGCAGGTGTGCCCGCAGTGCCGCTTCGTCGAGATCGCCTGCGGCGGTGAACGGCGTCAGGCTGATGACATAGGTGCTGGCCAAGCCGTCCATCTCGTCATCCCTTCGCGTGCCCGGAAGCGACCAACCGGTCGGACTCGCAACCGTAATTGGCGTTTCGTTCCCGGTGCACGACCACCGAGGTCGAAGGCGAATCAGCGAGACCGACTACGGGCAGGTGACGGAAACGCTCGATTCGACTTGGTCGCCGGCTTCGCTCTCGATCAAGCCGTCGTACGTCACGGTATTTCCGTCGATGGCGAGGCCTTCGGCCGCGCCAACGAGCGTCACGATGAATTGGCCATCAGGGGTGATGATGAAGACCGAACCAAGCCAGTCCTCGGGTCCGCCGCTCATGTCGATGGAAAGTTGAAGCTCTTCGCCCCCGAGCCGGTTGATCACCACGTCCAGTTCGCTCGGCGACACGGTGCAGTCCACGCTCTGGGCGCCGCTGAACGGGAACGTGTAGGTCGTGCCATCGACCACGGCGGTCGGATCGCTGCCGTCGCCTGCGACTGCGCAGTTGACGGTGATCAGAACATCGACTTCCTGTGTGCTGGCGAGGTCGAAGTCCTCCATCCGGTCAGCGGTGCCTTCATAACTCAGGGCCCCGCCCCCGACGCCGAGCGTTCCGGAAGTCTGGGCAAACACGATGCTGTACTGCACGATGTCTCCTCCGGCCTTGGTGAAGATGACCTGCCCGCTCCAACGATCACCGTCGCGCCCGGCCTGGATGCTGAGGTCCTGTCCATCGGGCGTCTGAAAGTTCACCTGGATGGCGTCGCTGCCGATCTCGCAGGTGTAGAAGATCGACCCCACAGATTCGTAGACGATGCGCTCGCCGTCCACCTCGGCGTACGCCGTGCCAGGGTCCGTTGTCAACGTCGGCTCGTCCGTTGCGATGACGCCGCCGATCGCGCCGGAACCGCTCTCGTCGGTGGGGGCCGAGTCGGGGCTCGCGCTTCCGCTCTCCCCGACGTCCTGGGTTGCGGGTGGACCCTCGTCCCCCTCGCCCCCGCACGCGGCGAGTACGAGGAGTGCAACGAGAGCGATGGACAGAACGCGGAGGGTCTGCGGCCGGGGCCGCATGGCATCTCGGGAACGGCGATTGGCGGTCGACATAGAGCGTGAGACAAACCGTAGCAGGATCTGTCGGGCCGGCCGTTGGGGTCGACGGTGGTCGTCGCGGAAGCGGCTACTGATCGTCGTGTGACAGGATCGGCGCCATGGCTGATGCTCCAGATTGGTTCGGGATTACCCAACGCAATGCCCGCTCGGTGCAGACCACGATCGGCTGGATCTATTGGGACCCCAGAGCGACGGCGCGCTACATCGAGCTCGGTCTTCCGAAGGATTTTGCCGAGCCGCTCGGGTACATCGCGGCGCGGTGTGCGCCCCTCGCCGCCGCTGGACCCGATGCGGTGATCGCGGCGTTCGGCTCGATCAGCGGTACCGGCATTCGGGCCGCCTTCGATCTCCTCGACCACGATCCCGATCGCTTCGAGGCCTGTCGGCAGGCACGCGATGAAGCTGTCGTGGAAGGCCTGCGGTCGTACGCTCCGGATCTTGTCGATCCGTTGACCGAGCTCGGCCCGCTGCTATGGCCTGTGGTCGAGCGGTTGCCCGTCATGGGCAGGGTGTTCATGGCCGCCCACCTGGCCCTTCCGCGACCGGACGATCCGCTGCTCTCGGGCTGGCATTCGGTGAACTGCATTCGTGAATGGCGCGGCGACACCCACTGGGCGCTGGTGGTCGCCGCCGGGTTGACCCACCCCGAGGCCTCGATCCTGCACAACGCCTACATGGATTACGAGAACGACTGGATGCCGTCATCGAGGGGATCGACCCCCGACGAGATCGAGGCCGGATGGTCGGCGCTGATCCGTAAGGGTCTCGCAGAGGGGGAGGGCGAGGGGGAGGACGATCGCCGGCGGGTGCTGCCCGACGGTCGAGCGCTTCGAGAACACATCGAGGTCGAAACCGATCGACTCACGACCACGCCCTGGGAGCTACTGGGAGAAGAACGGTCCGTCTGGTTCGCCGATGCGTTCGAGTCGCCGTGCGAGGCACTACTGGCGCGCGTCGACAAGACCGCAGGGCCGAACTACCAGCCGGCCTCCCGGCTGCGGAGCTGACGCCGAGCGCGCGAATGACGCCCGTTGTCGATGTGGCAGCGGACCGCCGGACGGCGCATCGAGACTGTCGTAGGGTGGAAACGTGGCCGAACCACGTACTGCTCTGGCCGAGATCGAGTGGATCGAATCCGCTATTGGGGCTGAACCCAATGGTGCTCCCGATGCGCATGTCCTGACGGTCGACTACTCGATCAGCTTTCGTCCGCCCTCCGACCGGACTTTGGCCGCACAGCGATGGCAAGGCGAGTGGCGCAGGCGATATCGCCGGTGGCATCAGCTCTACTTCGAAACGCCTTCGCCGCGAGTGAACTCGGTGGTCCGTCGAGTGTTTCGTGGTGAGCCGGAGATCGCTCTTGCCCTCGTGCAGCAACGGTCGCTCGACACCCCCGGTCTGGAACTGCATCAGCCGCTGGTCGGCGCCGACGGCGAGTCGGTGGTGCGGGCGGCCGGCGATCTTTGGATTCCGTGGTCGCGTCCTCCTATCCCGGTGTGGCTGGTGGTCGAACCCTGGTGGAGGCAACAGGCGCTGGTTTCGTTGCGACTGCGCAAGTCCCGCCGCTGGCGCTATCCGACTCGGTACTTCACCGCCGCTCACCGGGTCATGGACCAACTCACCGCGCCGACCTGATTCCCATGGTCGGGGGCTTTGGTCCCTCGACAACGGTGTGCGTTGCGCCGAGAATTGGCAGATGGTTACTCGCCTCGAAGTCTTTGCCGACATAACGTGCCCCTTCACCCACGTCGGACTGCGGAAGGTTGCCGCCGAAGTCGAGAAGTTCGGTGGCGAGGTCGAGGTGATCGTGCGTGCGTGGCCCCTGGAGTGGGTGAACGGCGCACCGCTCGAATCGGCGGCGGTCGAAATGAAGATCGCGGCGCTCGAGGAACAACTCGGGTCCGGGGACTTCGGTGGCTTTCGACAGGACACGTGGCCGGGAACGACGATCCCGGCATTGAACCTCGCGGCGGCCGCATTCGCCATCGATGCCGCGACCGGGCTGGCCGTGAGCGTCGCGCTGCGCGATGCGCTGTTCCAAGAGGGCAAGGATGTGAGCGACCCCGCGGTGCTCACCCGGATCGCCGGCACGTTTCACCTCGACCCGCCCGCCGCCGACGTCGACGCCCGCGTGCAGGCCGACTACGACGAAGGAGTCCGCAAGGGGGTGCGGGGGTCGCCCGACTTCTGGATGGGCGACGAGGAGTTCTTCTGTCCGGCGCTGACGCTCGGGCAAAAGGATGGCCACCTGACGGCGGAATTCGACTCCGCCGGATTCGAACGGTTCATGGCTCGGGTGCAGCAGGTATCGTCCGCCTGAAACGCGTCGACGCCGCACGCTGACCCCCGACTTCGGTGAGCCCGTCACCCATGCCACTGGAGTCTTCGCCAGAATCGTGAGAAGGTGAGCTAGGGGAGTTGCCCAGAAACGGGGGAAAGTCGCATGGTCGCAATCACCGCACCCGCTCAGGCGTTGCTCGGTTCGGACGCCGTTGCGCACTGTTGGACCTGCAATCGTGACGGGTCACCGCAGGTCTCGGTGGTATGGGTCATCGCCCAAGGCGACGAGATCCTTTTCGGCACCGACGCAAAGAGCCAGAAGGCCAAGAACCTCGCTCGCGATCCACACGTCATCCTTTCGATCGAGGACACCGAACGAAATGTTCGGGGATTTCAGCGTCATCTGGTGGTTCGAGGAACCGCGACCATCGAGCCGGGCCCCGACCGCCAACTGCTCGACCGAATGGCAAACAGCTATGCCGGGCTCGACCGCCATCCGCTTTCATTGCGCGATTCGCCGAGCTGCGTCATGGTGCGGGTAACGATCGACCGCATCAGCGGCGTCGGTCCCTGGATCGACGAAACAGCGGACGAAACCGGCGGCGAGCAAGCCAAGCAGAACTACCAAGACAAGATGGCCACTGCGGCCGCGGGCACAACGGAAGGCGTCTGATGCTGATCAACCAGGTTCTCCGACGAAAGGGTTCCGAGGTCGCCACGATTGCGGCCACCGCAACGGTCGCCGATGCCGTGACCTCGCTGGCCACCCATGGGGTCGGCGCATTGGTCGTTTCGAGCGATGGCACCGCCGTCGACGGCATCGTCTCCGAACGCGACATCGTCCGGGCGATCGCCCGAACCGGACCCGGCATTCTCGACGAGCCGGTTTCGCAGATCATGACGAATGATGTCGTCACCTGCGGGCTCGACGCCACCACCGAAGAGCTGATGGTCCAAATGACAGAAAGACGGTTTCGCCATGTGCCGGTGGTCGAGTCCGACTCGCTCGTCGGCATCGTCAGCATCGGCGACGTCGTGATCACCCGGGTGAATGAACTCGAGGTCGAGCGCCAGCAGCTGTCCAACTACATCATGGGTCGCTAGCTGCGGCGACGAAGAGAGATCTTCAGGTGCCCAGCGCGAAACCGGGCGCAGATGCGCTGTTCAGGACGAGAGCTTGGGCTGCACACTCGAGGCGATGATGCGGGCGGTCTTCTCGGTGACCGGAACCATGCCGAAGCCGCGTCCGACGCCGTTTCGCCACGCGGTATGAAAGTCCGTCGCCTGCGGGCGCGGGGGCTGTACGTGAATCATGGCAACCTCGCTGTCACCAATTCGGACCCTGGTCGGTGCTCGGTCTGTGCCGTCGTTCGCCAGGGAGTATGGGTTCGCGACCGGAAACGGCCACTACCGAAATTGTGCCTTTCCCGGGCTCCAAAAGCGATGCGACATGTGGCACACGAGGTGCGCGTTGCGCCACCGCCGTGAGGGGACGGCAACCCGAACTGACGAACATGTCCGAAGACCGAGAAGTCCGAAGTGGAGGGTCTGCGCGAGCTAGGTTGAGGTCTGTGGGGGAAACAGAGACAACCGACCGATCGAACGAGCCCGTGATGGAGCGGATCGTCGCGCACGGTCGGGGGGCGGTCTCCACCGGCGCGGACGACACCGAGGCGTTCCTGCGCACGTACTTTGCGCATGTCGACGTCGGCGACCTGTCCGAACGCAGTCCGGAAGACCTGTTCGGCCTGGCCGCCGAACACGTGCAGCTGGGCATGGCATGGGAGCCCGGGACCACCTCGGTCCGAGCGGTGAGCCCGTCGGTTGGTGTCGACGGATGGGAGAGCCCCCATTCCATCGTGATGACCGTGACCGACGACCTCCCGTTCCTGGTCGATTCGGTCACGATGGAGCTGAGCCGGATCGGCGTTGGCATCCATCTGGTGATTCACCCCGTGGTTGTCGACCAGCGGAAATCGGGCAGGGGGTTCACCAATTCGTTGCCGGACACGCCCGGTGATCGAGCGTCGTTCATCGCCATCGAGATAGACCGGCAGAGTGAACCGCACCGGCTGAACGAAATCGAGGCGTGCATTCGAAGCGTGCTGGGCGACGTGCGATCGGCCGTCGAGGACTGGCCTGCGCTACGGGCCCGGATGATCGAGATCGCCGACGGTTTGTCGACGGCGCCGATACCGGTCGACGAGGCCGAGGTGGCCGAGGCCGAGGAGTTGCTGCGCTGGCTCGCCGACGAGCATTTCATCTTCCTGGGCTACCGGGAGTACAAGCTCGACAGCACGAGCCTTCAAGCGATACCCGCATCGGGACTCGGCCTCCTTCGCGGCGAGCCCAAGGTGCCGAAGCGCCTGCTGGCCGACATGCCACCCGAGGCCCGGGCCAGGGCGGCAGAACTGCGTCTGCTCAACCTGACGAAGGCCGGATCCCGGTCCACGGTGCACCGGGCGTCGTATCTCGACTACGTCGGCATCAAGACCTTCAACGAGGCCGGCCAGGTGACCGGCGAGCGGCGGTTCGTCGGGCTGTACACCGCCGAGGTGTACACCCGTTCGGCCGAGCGGATCCCGCGGGTTCGGCGTCTGATGGAGGAGATCCGCGTTCGGGCCGGCTACCCCCGTGGCGGCCACGACGAGAAGCGGCTCCTCAACATCCTCGAGGACTACCCACGCGACGAGTTGCTTCAGGTCGACGTCGACGATCTGTACGACACCGTCATCGCCATCGCCGGGCTGCAGGAACGTCGTCGGGTTCGACTCTTCGCCCGCGCCGAACTGTTCGGTCGGTTCGTGACCTGCATGGTGTACATCCCCCGGGATCGCTACACCACCGCGACCCGGACCGCGATCGAGGAACTCCTCATGCAGTCCTACGGCGGCAACGCCACCGACTGGAGCACCCAGATCTCGGGTTCGGTGCTCGCCCGCCTGCTCATCCATGTGCGCATCGACAGCGGTGATCCACACGAGGTTGATGTTTCGGCCCTCGAAACCCAGATCGAGCGGATCCTCCGGGACTGGGAAGACGACTTCCGCGCCGAGTTGGTGCGGGATCTGGGCGAAGATTTTGGTGTCAGCGTCGCGCAGCGCTACGAGGGGGCGTTCCCTCCCAACTACCGAGACTCCTTCGCCCCCCGAGCAGCCGTCGCCGACCTCGAAGAGCTCGAACGTCTGGTCGAGGACGGTCAGGTGGGACTGAACGTCTACCGAACCCCGGGTCAACCATCGACCGCCTTCAAGCTCAAGCTGTACCGACGCGGCGAACGGGTGTCGCTCACGTCGGTGATGCCGAGTCTCACCAACCTGGGTGTCGTCGTCGTCGACGAGCAGCCATACGAGATTCGGCGCGACGATCGTGCGCCGCTCTGGATCTACGATTTCTCGCTCGAGCATCCCGACGCCGGCCTCGACTTCGTCGACACCGCGGCGTTGTTGGAGGAAACCTTTGCCGCGGTTTGGCACGGCGACGTGGGCGACGACGGCTTCAATCGGCTCGTGCTCGCGGCGGGTATCGGCCCCCGTCACGTTGCGGTGTTGCGCGTCTATGCCCGATATCTGCACCAGACCGGTATCGCCTACAGCCAGAAATACATCGAACAAACGCTCGGACAGCACGCCGAGGCCGCACGCATGCTGGTCGACTTGTTCCTCGCCAGGTTCGATCCCGATCGGGAGCACCGCAAGGGGCTCTGCGAGGGCATCAGCGCAGCGTTCTTGGAGTCGGTCGACCAGATCAGCAGCTTGGATCAGGACCGAATCCTTCGACGATTCCACAACCTGGTGGTCAGCACGCTTCGCACGAACTACTTCCAAGTCGACGCCGACGGCATGGCACCCTCATACGTCGCGGTGAAACTCGATCCGACCGCGATCGACGACCTGCCCGAGCCGCGCCCGATGTTCGAAATCTATGTGCACTCGCCCCGGTTCGAGGGTGTGCACCTGCGGTCGGGGCAGGTTGCCCGTGGTGGTCTCCGTTGGTCGGACCGCAACGAAGATTTCCGCACCGAGGTGTTGGGCCTGGTCAAGGCGCAGATGGTGAAGAACGCCGTCATCGTTCCGTCCGGCGCCAAGGGCGGGTTCGTGCTGAAACGTCCGCCGGTCGGCGGGGATCCGCAAGCACTTCGCGAGGAGGTGGTGGCCTGCTACCGCCTCTTTGTGTCTGCGCTGCTGGATCTCACCGACAACCTCGTCGACGGTGTGGTCATCCCGCCCGACCGCACCGTGCGCCACGACGGCGACGACTCGTATCTCGTCGTTGCGGCCGACAAGGGAACCGCGACGTTCTCCGATATTGCGAACGAGTTGGCCGTAGCGCGCGGCTATTGGTTGGGCGATGCCTTCGCTTCGGGAGGCTCGCAGGGGTACGACCACAAGGGCATGGGCATCACGGCGCGCGGGGCATGGGAGTCGGTCAAACGGCACTTTCGCGAACTCGGCCACGACATCTCGACCGAGCCGTTCACCGTCGTCGGCGTCGGAGACATGTCCGGCGACGTGTTCGGCAACGGGATGCTCCTGTCCGACCAGATCCGGCTCGTCGCAGCCTTCGATCATCGCCATATCTTCATCGATCCCGATCCCGATTCGGCTGCATCATTCGCTGAGCGCCGACGGTTGTTCGAACTTCCCGGCTCGAGTTGGGCCGACTACGACCCGTCGCTCATATCGGAGGGTGGCGGGGTGTACCCGCGGGCCGCAAAATCCATCGACCTCGACCCGATGGCCCGAGCCGCGCTCGGCGTCGACGCCGCAAAGCTCACGCCGGCCGACCTCATGACCGCCATCCTTCGGGCGCCGGTCGACCTGCTGTGGAACGGCGGTATCGGCACCTACGTGAAGGCGAGTTCGGAGACGAATGCCGACGTCGGCGACAAGGCCAACGATGCCATCCGCGTCGACGCTCGGGACGTACGAGCCCGAGTGATCGGCGAAGGCGGCAATCTCGGGGTCACCCAGCGGGCGCGAGTCGAGTTCGCTCGTATTGACGGATCCATCAACACCGATGCGATCGACAACGCCGGTGGCGTCGACTGCTCCGATCACGAGGTCAACATCAAGATCGCGCTGAACGACGTCGTGCGCGATGGCGACCTCACCGAGAAGCAGCGCAACGAACTGCTGGCCGAGATGACGTCGGACGTGGCGGCCCTTGTTCTTGCCAACAACTATCGCCAGACGCAGGCCCTCAGCGAAGAGCGGATCGAGGCGGCGAGCATGGTCGATGTCCATGCTCGCTACATGGACTCTCTGGCTTCGCGAGGATTGCTTGATCGCGAGCTCGAATACCTTCCGGACGCCGAGGCGATGAGCGACCGCCGCCTTGCCGAAGAGGGGCTGACGTCGCCGGAGATCGCCGTGCTCCTCGCCTACACGAAGAACGTGCTGAACGAGGAGCTGTTGGCTTCGGCGCTACCCGACGACCCAATCTTTGAACCGCTGCTCGTCGAGTACTTTCCTCCGCTCCTGCGCGAGCGACACGGCGATGCAATCCGCGGCCACCGTCTGCGTCGAGAGATCATCGCCAACCGCATCGCGAACCTTCTTGCCGATCGGGCGGGGACGACGATGGTCTACCGGCTCTCGAAGGAGACGTCGGCCGGAAGCGACGAGATCGCCGCTGCGCACATGGCGGCCTGGGAAATTTTTCAGCTCGCCGACCTGTCCGACGCCGTCAACCTCGTCGATGCCGCGCTCCCAGCGGCCACCCAGCTCGGGATTCACCTGTCGGCGCGTCAATTGGCCGAGCGGGCCACACGGCAGTTGGTGCGGACCCGTCCGTACCCCTTCGATGCTGCCCTCGCCATCGCCGATCTCGCGGTGCCGGTCCAGCAGATCGTCGGGGGGATGTCGCAGTACCTGGTGGGCGATGATCGCAAAGCGTACGAAGCACAGCTGGCGGAGTTGCTCGAAACCGGTATGCCCCGCGACCTCGCCGAGCGCGTGGCGGCGATGGGCCCGTCGTTGGCTGCTCTCGACATCGTCGAAGTGGCGCACGAACGCCAAGCCGATCCAGCGGTCGTGGCCGGTGTGCACTTCGCCATGGCCGACAAGCTCGATCTGAACTGGTTGCGCAATCGCATTCTGAGCCTGCCCCGCGACAGCCAGTGGTCGTCGCTCGCCCGCCTCACGCTTCGCGGCGACCTGTACGCCGATCACCGCTCCCTCACCGCCCAAGCGGTTGGGCTCGACAAAACCGCATCGGCTCCCGAACTCGTCGACCGGTGGCTCGACCACAACCGGGCGGCCGCAGATCACTACTCGCGAACGGTCGCCGAGATCCGAGCGGCCGGACCCACCGACATCACGACACTGCTCGTGGCGGCCCGTGAGGTACGCAACCTCATCGGCCGCACCGCCTGATCGGGTCAGTCCGACCCGAACGACGCAGCTCGGAGCATCTCGACCCTTGCGGCGATCTTCGGGTCCGAGACCCGTGCGCGGGTCGCGTCGAGCGCAGCCTTGGTCGCGCGCTTGCGCCGTTTGGGGTCCATCGGATTGCGACCCATGGCGGTCACCTCGACCTTCGTCGGCTGGAAGGTCAGCACCTCGGTGCCGGAGTCGCGAATGTGTTTGACCTCGGCGGCGAGTCGGCGGGCGTGGATCGGCCTGGCGCTCGGGAGGCCCACCCCGTGTCCTGTTGTCGTCGCCGACATCGGCGACACGATCACCACGAGGTCGAGTCCGGCTCCGGCGAGCAGGTCGGCATTGGTCGGGGAGTGGATTCCGCCGTCGACGTAGCGCCGACCATCGTGGGTGACCGGACGGAAAAAGCCGGGGATCGCGGATGACGCGGCGACAGCGACACCGACTGATGCGTCGATGTCATCGCAGCCGAACGTGACCCGATCGCCGTCGTCGAGGTCGACCGCACAGATCCACAACGGCCGTTCGGGCCATGACCGTGTTCCGTAGAGCGCATTGATCCGATCGCTGATTTCATCGGTCGAAACCGATCCGGTGGGCACCAGACCCGCCAGTGCTTTCGCCGGCCGACCGCCGGAGCGAAACACCAGGCCGGGCGACGACGGGACGGGAATGCGCGAGAGCGGCTGGGGTCGAAATCGTATGGTGGGAGGACCGCCGGTCAGTTCGACCAGTGCGGCTGCGTCAGGTGAAATCGGCTCGCCCAAGTTTCGCGGCGCGAGATCGAGCGGCGGGAAGCCGGCGCGCAACGACGCTGCGACCCCCGACCCCGCAGAGGTTCCGACGATCACCGTGGCGTCGCGACTGTCGAATCCCGCCTCGGCCAGGGCGGTCAGAACGCCGGCGTGATAGGCGGCGCCCACGATGCCGCCTGCACCGAGCACCAGTCCGACAGAGGTCATCGCGTCAGTATGTCACCGTGGCCGCCCAGGTCGCGTCGACAAACCCCTCATGATCACCTCCGATGTGCCGAAGGGGGACCGTGAGCAAGCCGACGAAGCGTGTTCTCACCGAACACCCACCGGGTTCATCAGGGCGCGACCGCCCCGAAACATTCGTGCGCGATACTTCGGCCGTGCACTCGAAAACTTCCCTCCCAGACCTGCACGATGTCGATCCCAACCGAATCGGGCACCGGTACCGTTCCACGAAACGGCTCAGCTGGCCGCTCCGAAGATTGTGGCTCGACGTCACCACGATGGGACTCGAGAATGTGCCGGTCGACGGACCCGTGATTCTCGCCGCCAATCACCTTTCGTTCCTCGACTCGCTGCTGTTGATGTACGAGACGCCGCGTCCGGTGTGCTTTCTCGGGAAGGCGGAGTACCTCGAGTCTCCGATTACTCGCCGGCTCTTCCCAGCGGCGGGCATGATCCCGGTGGAACGATCGGGTCGGGGAGTGGGCTGGAGCCTGCGCATCGCGCAGGAGCGGCTGACGAAGGGTGAGGTGATCGGCATCTTCCCCGAAGGCACACGTTCGCGCGACGCGATGCTGCATCGCGGCCACCCGGGTGTTGCCCATCTCGCGCTTCGTAGCGGCGCCGCCGTTGTTCCGGTAGGGATCATCGGAACGGACAACGCGCAGCCGCCGGGCCAACGTGTGCCTCGCCGCGACCCTATCGAGCTGCGATTCGGTCCGCCGGTCGACCTCGGTCGGTGGCAGGGATCCCGACCGATAGCCCGAGTGAAGCAGGGCATCACCGATGAGGTGATGCGCTCGATCGCCAGCCTCTCCGGCCAGATTTATGAAGGCTCAGTACGCGAGGTCGACCTTCGGCTGGCATTCTGAGGCGACGGGTTGCGCCCCTGCGCTAACCGATGATCTCGAAGGTTGCGGCGAGGTCGACGCCGAAAGCTGCGCCTGAAGCTGCAGCCGGCCCACGAAGGAACTGGTCCGGTGACGCCATGTCGCCCTCGAGATTGGTGAGGTAGAGCTCGTGACAGGCGAGCGATGCCACGCCTGCGTCGAACGTGTCGGTGACGTCGACCGCGTGGGTGGGCTGGGGGCTTCCGGAAAACGCGACGAACCGGACACCATCCCATGCGGCGCCCGCCTCGGGGAACACCCACGGATTGCCGGCATCTCGCACGGCGTCGAGAAGAGAGCGGCCGACCGCTCGGTGGTCGGCATGATTCCAGCTCGGCCCGCCCCAGGAGTCGCGAAAGTTGATCGAGAACACAACGTCGGGCCGGTGGCGACGGATCGGTTCGCACAACGCCGCACGAAGCGCGTTGTCCTCGACCAAGAGTCCATCGGGCAGGCCGAGGAACTCGACGATGTCGACGCCGACGGCATGGCAAGCCGCCCTCTGCTCGGCGCGTCGCAACGGACCGACCTCGGCGGGGGGCATCGTCGCGATACCCGCCTCGCCATCGGTGACCAGCACGTAGGCGATCTGCTTGCCTTGTTGTGTCCAGCGGGCGACAGCGGCCGCAGCCCCGTACTCCATGTCGTCAGGGTGCGCGACAACCGCCAAAGCGGAGGACCAATCCTCGGGAACCGGCTCGAGTTGTGTCATGTGCTCACCGTAGAACGTCGCCGTTGGTCACGCCGCGCCCGCGGTGACGAAGGTAGCGTCTGGGTATGTCAGAGGTATTTCATCTGGGGCTGACCCGTGCCGCACTCGACGGGGCAAGACTGGCGATCGTGCCCGGCGATCCGGCCCGAGCCGAGCGCATCGCCGATCTTCTCGACGACCCGGTGTTCCTGGCAACCAACCGCGAGTTCACGTCATATCGGGGCACGCTCGACGGCGTTGCGGTGGTCGTCTGCTCGACCGGGATCGGCGGCCCGTCGACGTCGATCGCCGTCGAGGAATTGGCGCAGTTGGGTGTCGACACCTTTCTGCGCGTCGGCACCACCGGAGCCATCCAGCCCGACCTCGACGTCGGCACACTCATCGTCACCACGGGTTCGGTCCGCATGGACGGTGCGAGCCTTCATTTTGCGCCGGTCCAGTACCCGGCGGTGGCCGACTACACGTGCACCTCGGCGCTCGTCGACGCCGCTCGGGCGAGCGGAGCGACACTTCGGATCGGGATAACCGCATCGTCCGACACCTTCTATCCCGGCCAAGAACGGTACGACACCGTGGCCGGGCGCGTTATTCATTCCCTACGCGACAGCCTCGCCGAGTGGCAGGCCTTGGGGGTGCTCAACTACGAGATGGAGAGCGCAACCCTGTTCACCATGTGCAGCGCGAACGGCTGGCGTGCGGGCTGTATTGCGGGAGTCATCGTGAATCGCCACGACCAAGAGATGCCGGCCTCCGATGTTGCCGAACAGGTCGAAGCGAAGTCCGTCGCCGTCGTGATCGAGGCCGCGCGATCACTCGCACGCCAAGACCAAAGCTGAGGCGGTCACGGTTTTTCTCCGAAACCTGCATTGCTGACGCCAGTGTCGTATGGTCCTTTCGATAGGGCGTGGTACCCGGGGTGTTCCATTGGGGGAACTCGGGCGAGAGTAAGTCGTGTTTGCTTCTGTGAGGCGGTTCACAGAACGTGGATCCTTCCGTGTTTGCTCATAAGGAAGGGTATTTCTGCGGTTTTGTCGTGCGCACTTCGAACAAGGGGCCAAATTAAGGCGAGCGGCCGCAAAATGCATTAAAGATAGCGGAACAGATGCATGCGCGCGGCTGGGGAGCCA
>RCMY010001234.1_pt1 | contig 24440 bp, 21 predicted proteins | sample 2041341 | NCBI WGS metagenome assembly RCMY01 (sample SAMN09708234, study PRJNA481090) | Marine sediment metagenome, whole genome shotgun sequencing project.
GGGTTCTCGGGATACCAAAGCGAGAACCAAGTGAGCATCTGTTCTTGGTATACCTGCGTAGCTATGAAAAGCAGCACATTAATAATCAGCAAATGCTTTACAGCATCGGTCAATCTTCCCATTTAAATAAATTTTTTGTCGATATCGTTTTCCGTAATAGTGATATATACCGGTTTGTTAAAAGGACTGGTCATCGACTCCGTACAGGCAAATAAATCGTTGACCAAGGCCAATTGTGATTGCCGATCCAATACCTCTCCGGTCTTTACCGAAAGAGTTTTTGCCAAGGTTTTTGACAACATATCGGTATGCGAGAAATTCTCGCCGATTACCTCGTGCTGGTAGTCGGAAATCAATTGGTCCAAAACCATGCCCACCTCGCTTTCGGCCACTAGCAAAGGTACACCGGTTACGGTAATGGATTCTCCCTCAATTTTTTCAAAAATAAATCCCACCGAGACAAGAATGTCCTCAATTTCCTGTAATGCACTGATTTCCGAAGTTGAAAAAGAAAGCGTCAACGGAAACAGTAATTGCTGGCTTACGGCTTCTTTAATAGTACTGTTCTTCAAAAAACGCTCATAAAGCACCCGTTGGTGTGCCCGGCTCTGATCAATGACCACCATACCCGATTTAATGGTCGTAACAATATATTTTCTGCGTATCTGAAAGGTTGTCGTCACGGTTTCTGTCGCTTCTTTTTCGCCTTCGAAAATAGATCCGGTGATGGTATCGGATTCATAGCTTATACTACCGCCTTCATCGTCGTTACCCAATTTGGATTCCATTCCGACATAGAGGTTTTCCCAGTGGGCACTTTGCTTTTTATAGGTCTGCATGGTGGAGCCGCCTTGCTGTTTTTCCCGAAACGGATTGAACCCGGCGTCAACTGTAACTTGCGGGAGTACCGCAGATTTATTTCGAAAGCCATAAGGGGTCTGAAGGTTCGGATCGTGATCGAAATCCAGTGCCGGTGCTACGTTGAATTGACCCAGGCTATGTTTTATAGTGGAGCGCAAAATGGCGTAAAGACTATGCTCGTCGTCGAATTTTACTTCTGTTTTCGTCGGATGGATATTAATGTCCAAAGATGCCGGATTCACCTCGAGATACAAAAAATAGCCCGGATAGGTGTCCGATTTTATCAATCCCTCAAAAGCTGCAACGACTGCATGATGCAGATATGGACTCTTAATAAACCGATGGTTCACAAAAAAGAACTGCTCTCCCCGGCTTTTTTTGGCGAATTCGGGTTTTGTTATAAAGCCTTTAATTTTTACAATGGGGGTTTCTTCTTCCACCGGAACCAATTTTTGGTTCGTTCGGGTTCCGAAAATGTTAACGATACGTTTTCGATGATTGTCCACCGGCAAATTGAAAAGTTCGCTGCCGTTGTGGTAAAAATGAAAGGCCACATTAGGGTGAGCCAATGCTACCCGATGGAATTCGTCAGTGATATGCCGTAATTCGACGTGGTTCGATTTGAGAAAGTTTCGCCGTGCGGGAATATTGAAAAATAGATTTTTGACTGCAATCGAAGTCCCTTTCGGCGTTACCGTAGTTTCTTGAAGGACTATTTCGCTACCTTCTATCCGAAGATGGGTGCCAAGCTCTTCGGTACCAGGTTTGGTCTGCATTTCAACATGTGCAATAGCGGCGATAGATGCCAATGCTTCCCCACGGAACCCTTTGGTATGCAAATTAAAAAGATCTTCCGCCTTTTGGATTTTTGAGGTTGCGTGACGTGAAAAGCTCAATCGTGCGTCGGTGGTACTCATTCCCAGACCATCGTCGACTACCTGAATCAAGACCTTGCCACCATCTTTAACAATGAGTTTTATGCAAGTTGCACCGGCATCTAGGGCATTTTCGAGAAGTTCCTTGACCACCGATGCGGGCCTTTGTACCACTTCGCCCGCGGCTATCTGATTAGCGACATGGTCCGGCAAGAGTTTGATGATATCTGCCATTATTTAGAAAAGAATATGGAAAGATCAAAATCGAATATGTAGAGTACGATAAGCACGAGCACCGCTATAATGATGACCATCCGTTTTTTGAGGTTGCGGTCGCCTTGTTGCCGCATATCCGACATGGCGTTGCCGAACTTACCTTTCAATCCCCTTGGAGAGTCGACGGTACTACGGTATTTGTCGAATTTCGGCTCCATCTTAAACGGATTCCCCTTGCCCTCGTCATCGAAATAACGGGGCTGGTATTCGAACTTCTTACTGTTCTTTAATCGCGTGAATTTACTTAACATACCCATGATTTTCAAAGTTACTCAAAATCAAAAAATATGCCGTATCGTCAGTGCCAAAATTTGTTAACCTTTTTTCAGTTTGAAATTACCGTAGCACTTAAACAATTCAAGGTTCAATCGCTACTTCGTATCTGTTCAAGGTTTAAGGTTAATCACCATAACCTTACCTTGAACCTGCCGAAGGCAGATTTGAACTTTAAATTTTGGCTGCAAAATGCAACTGGCTACCGAGAACTTTTTTTTGGAATTTGGTCCCGATCCCGAAACTTCGGGACGGGAGGGTTTTGGAATTTAATTTCCGAGTGTTGCCATCTTAATTGCCGCAATTGCCGCTTCGGTACCTTTATTACCGTGTTTTCCGCCGCTCCGATCTTGCGCTTGTTTAAGATTGTTGTCGGTAAGCACGCAGAAGATAACCGGTATCTCACCGTTTACGTTGAGGTCCATAATGCCTTGTGCAGTCGCTCCGCATACAAAATCGAAGTGTTTGGTTTCCCCTTGTATAACACTGCCAATGGCGATAACGGCATCCACTTTTTGAGAAGCCATCATCTTTTTGCAGCCGAAGGTCAGCTCAAAACTGCCGGGCACATGCCAGCGGAGGATATTTTTTTCCAAAGCCCCACAATCCAACAAGGCTTCCATGGCCCCCGAATACAAACCTTCCGTGATTTCGGAATTCCACTCTGAGACCACAATTCCGAAACGAAGATTTTTCGCATTCGGAATAGTCGACTTGTCGTAAACCGAAAGATTTTTATTAGCTGTTGCCATACATCAATTTTGAATTCGGCATCTCGACTTTAGTTTATGCTGAGCATAGCCGAAGTACTCGATGTGACAGATTTGGATTTTGGGATTTGGAATTTCACGCCCCACCTTCTGCCATCCCGATAAAGGCATCGATGTTTCTGGCATCATCTGAGGCAGAGAACTCCTCTTTTATTCTTTGAAAGTATTTTAGGGCTTTATCGTTTTGGTTGAGTTCCAGTGCAGTAATCCCTGCCTTATACAGATATTTAGGCGCAGTATAGTCGTTGTCACTGTGATTCATGGCCTTTTCGTAATAGCCTAAGGCATCATCGGGTTGGCCGAGCTGCATGAAGGCATCTCCGATTCCTCCTTTGGCCATGGCGCCCAAAATAGCATCTTCAGAGCTGAATTTTTCTAAGTGGGATATGGCCTCCTGATATTTTTGTAGGTTCAGGTACGACATTCCTGCGGAATAATTGGCAAGGTTTGCTGCCCGGGTGCCACGATATTCGTCGATGATATCCAAAAATCCGTATTTGCCTTCGCCGCCGTTCAGGGCGAGATTATAAAGGGAGTCTTTTGCGGTCGTATTGGTCAAAGCCTGATCAAAATACTGCTGCGGATAGTACATTTCGTTGGACGCGCTCGTTTCGTTGGGCTTTTGGACAAATTGCACATACGCTAAATAGCCCAGCACTCCCACGGCGACTACCCCGATGAGGCTCAAAATGTAGTTTTGGTTTTTCGAAACCCAGGCTTCCGTTCTCGATGCGCCTTCGTCAAGCGAACTGAAAACCTCGGCGGTAGCACTTTCATGCTCCAAACGCTCTTGTTCCTCTTCCTTGTTCTTTGGTTTGAATCCCCGTTTTTTATATGTGGCCATGGTCGTTTTCTTAAGGTCGCGCAAAAATAAAGCTTTTATCGAAAACCGAGAGGGTATTTATTCGTTATTTTTGGGGATTTGCATTTGCATTGGAAAATATCATCCTTGCGAAATAAGCTGCGATGACCCTAAACCATTGGATTGATTGCAGCGAGCAAAATCCTATCAGCCTTTTTAACAAAAAATCCCTTGTTCTAAGGTGTTTGGTGTTACGTCTTTTGTTAGCAGTGGAAAAGTTTCACTGCATGTCAGAATTTTAATCCCATATCAAAGTAGCATGTTTTTAAAAAGATTGTCCCTTTTAAACTATAAAAATTTTGATTCCCAAGATTTTGTGTTCGAAAGCAAGATAAACTGTATCGTCGGACCGAACGGTATCGGCAAGACCAATGTACTCGATGCTATTTACCATTTATCTTTCGGAAAGGGCTATTTCAACCCCATTTCAACGCAAAACGTCAAACATGATGAAGATTTCTTTGTAATCGATGGGGAATTCGAAAAGAACGACCGGGAAGAAAGAATCGTTTGTAGTCTAAAACGTGGAGCAAAAAAGATAATCAAGCGCAACGGAAAAATATATGATCGACTGTCGGACCATATCGGGCTCCTTCCCTTGGTTATTATATCTCCGGCGGACCGCGACCTTATCATCGAAGGCAGTGAAACACGTCGCAAGTTTATGGATGGGGTTATCGCACAATCCGACAAGAAATATTTGCAGGATCTGATCAAATATAACAAGGTTTTGGCCCAACGCAACTCCCTATTAAAATACTTCGCTGCGAACCATACGTTCGATGCGGCGAACATATCCGTCTACAATGGACAGCTGAACACTTATGGTACCGAAATTTTTGATAAGCGGGTGGAGTTTCTTGAGGCGTTTATCCCTATTTTTAAAGAGCAATATAATGCGATTTCAGGTGGTAACGAAGAAGTTACCCTGACTTACGATAGTAAACTATTGAACACGGGCCTTCTTGATCTCCTAAAAAACAATATAGAGAGAGATCGGACCTTGCAGTATACCTCGGTCGGTATACATAAAGACGATTTGGGATTTGAGATCGAGGGATATCCCATAAAAAAATTCGGAAGCCAGGGCCAACAGAAGTCCTTTTTGATCGCCCTGAAGTTTGCCCAGTTCCAGTTTATCAAAGAACAGTCCAAAACCACCCCGATTTTGCTTTTGGATGATATTTTTGATAAGTTAGATGAGAACCGGGTCGCTCATATCGTTTCCTTGGTCAACAACGAGAATTTCGGACAGATTTTTATTAGCGACACTCACGCTGAACGGACGGAAAATGTGGTGAAGCAGATACATCAGTCCTACAAAATTTTCAGATTGGGCTTGGATAAGGGAAAGAGTTAAAAAGTAAAAGAGTGAAAAATCGACTGTTTATAGGCGTATCGCTATACGCATTTCGGTTTAAATATAAGCGCGTACAGCGTTCGGCGGAAAGCGCTTAGCCCTTGAACAAAGAATTTTACTATGAATAGAATTGTTTTAATAGGATATCTCTTTATTTTCTTCGGATGTTCCAGCGGCATATCCAAAGAAGACCTGACCCAGCTAAACGGCTATTGGGAAATCGGGCAAGTAGTTTTTCCGGATGGTAACATCAAAGAGTACAAAGTGAGTATGACAGTCGATTATATACAGTTGGAAGGAGTAATGGGTTTCCGAAAAAAAGTGAGCCCCAAATTCGATGGCACCTATCAAACATCGGATGACGCCGAGGCATTTACAATTTTGGAAGATGACGAGAGATTTACCATGAACTACAAAACCAAATTCAGTGAATGGTCAGAGAAATTGGTGGCCCTTGATACCGATACGTTCTCCGTGGTCAACGAAGAAGGGTTACGATATGAATATAGGCGTTTTGAGCCGATTTCAGTCGAGAAATAGCATTGTTGAGTTTGGGGAAATAGTCGGTAATACCTTGTGCCCAGAAAAATTTAAGGTTCAATTATGCCTTTAGGCATTGTTCAACCCTTCGACTAAGCTCAGGGCAGGTGTTTAAAGTTGGTATTCATCGCTTCCCTAAAACTTTGAACACGCCGAAAGGCGAGTAGAAACCATTTAAGCCCGTAAACTAAGCTTGCAACATTAAACCTTAAACAGCTGCGTAGCAGCGATTGAACCTTAAACCCCAATGGCAAAACGAAAAAATGACAATCTGAATATGGGCGAGGCCCTGCAGGAATTCATCAAAGAAAATCGCCTTCAAAAGGGAATGGACAAGGTTGATGTCCGTGAGGCATGGTCGAACTTGATGGGCAACGGGGTAAGCAACTATACGACCGCCGTCGAACTGCGTGGCGATACCCTTTTCGTCTCCCTGTCGTCTTCCGTGCTCCGCGAGGAACTCAGTTTGGGAAAATCGAAGATCATCACAATGCTCAATGAGGAACTTGGTAGGGATTTGGTGAAGAAGTTGGTGCTGCGTTGACTTGCAAGGTGTCACCGAAAAAGACCTGCAAGGTGTTGTCGCGAAAGCGACCTCCTTGTAGGTCTGGGCGGGTAGGAACATGGACCAACAAAAGACCTACAAGAATCGCTCGTGCACTTCGACTAGGCTCAGCACAACGCCTCGCTCATACCTTGCAGGTCATTCCTTTGCCCGTCGGCAACACCCCTAAGTTCTTAATAAATCTCCCTTCCCGAAAAATGAAACGCTCCTTCGATAGCAGCATTTTCATCGCTATCCGAACCATGTACTGCGTTCTCGGCGATATCCGTTGCATATAATTTACGGATTGTTCCCTCGGCAGCATCCTCTGGGTTCGTCGCTCCGATCAACGCTCGAAAATCTTCCACGGCATTTTCTTTTTCAAGAATTGCGGAAACAATGGGGCCGCGGGTCATAAAATCCACCAGCTCGCCGAAAAACGGACGTTCTTTGTGAATCGCGTAGAATTCCCGGGCATCCCTTTTGCTCAGCTGCGTGTATTTCATAGCGACGATCTTAAAGCCTGCGGAAGTTATCTTTTCCACAATACCACCGATATGTCCATTTTCTACCGCATCGGGTTTAATCATCGTAAAAGTTCTGTGTGTCGTCATTTTTCAAAATTTTGGCAAAAATACGCTTTCTCCGGTAATGGGAACAGGATTAAGGGATTATTTGATTGGCAGGAGTATCGAGATGTGTTACGAATGGGTTTATATCGATGTTATGTTAATTTTTACCCATGTCTCCATTGGAATTTGGAATTTGGTACTTGGAATTTTAAAACCCTATCTTTGCCCGCATGAATTTTAAGGACATACAGGCGGTTAAAAAATTACTTTCTGAACCGCAAAAAATTGTAATCGTACCGCATAAAAATCCCGATGGAGACGCCATTGGTTCGACCTTGGCCCTATGGCATTATTTAAAGGATAGGGGCCAGGAAGCAACCGTTATCGTACCGAATGACTATCCGAAGTTCTTAAAATGGATGTCCGGCAACGACCAGGCCCTCAATTTTGAAAGGGAAAACTCCAAGGCCAAGGCCAAGATTGAAGCGGCTACAGTAATCTTCACACTGGATTTCAACCATCTCGGAAGAATCGGACAAATGGAAGAGCCTCTTAGAAAGTTGAAAGCCCCCTTTGTCATGATCGACCATCACCAAGAGCCATCGGAGTATGCGGAGATCATGTACTCAGATGTAACGATGAGCTCCACTTGTGAAATGGTCTATAATTTCATTGAATATCTGGGCGATACCGATATGATAACTCCGGAAATGGCAAGTTGTATGTATACCGGTATCATGACCGATACGGGTTCCTTTAAATTTTCGTCCACCACTGCAAAAACCCATCGGGTTGCCGCCCAGCTTATTGAAAAAGGAGCGGAAAGCACAGAGATACACCATCGTGTTTTCGATACCAATACTCCGGGCAGACTTCATCTTTTAGGCACAGCATTGAACAATATGGTCATCTTGGAGGATTATAAAACCGCCTATATCACCCTAAGTCAAGAAGAGCTCGACGCCCACGAATACCAAAAAGGCGATACCGAAGGTTTTGTGAATTATGGACTTACGCTAGAAGGTATTATATTTGCCGCAATTTTTATCGAAAATAAAGAGGAAGGTATCATCAAAATATCCTTCCGTTCCGTAGGCGATTTTTCCGTCAACGAGTTTGCCCGAAAGCATTTTGAGGGTGGGGGACATAACAACGCCGCTGGAGGAAAAAGTGATAAGTCCCTAAAAGAAACCGCAGACCATTTTAAGTCACTTTTGGCAGATTATGCCGTGGAATTGAAGAAATGTGGGACGTGAAACATGAGATAAGTTGAATGGTTATGGTTTTGGAGTAATGATTTTCTACATTGCTAATTTCGGCTAAACAGTAAACGTTTTGCCCCGAAAACCAAGACCAACCAGAAGTTTGGAATTTGGTGCTTGTTTTTTGGAATTTTTTTAAAAGAATGATATTTCAAACCAATACTATAGTGAAATACGGTTCAATGCTCTTTATGGTGCTAGGTCTTATCAGCTGTGGCGGTCCCGAACCGCGTAGACCGGTAGAGGTGAAATCCGGTAGTTTTTTTAAGGTATCCGTCGAACGCAGCAAAGAGCTTTTGGCCAAGGAGGAAAAAAAGATTCAGGAAATCATTGAAAAAGATTCGGCCAACGACTACGTGCACAGTGCCACAGGGTCTTGGTACCATCTCGACGTCGTAAACGCAGAAGCGGAATATACCCCCCAGCCGGACGATTTGGTGGTCATGACCTACAATGTGGTCGGTTTAAATAACGATACCATATACACAAAGGATGATATCGGCGTTCTTACCTATAAAGTGGATAAACAGGAATTGTTTCCTGGACTGCGAAATAGCGTAAAGTTGTTAAAGGAAGGTGAAACGGCGACATTTTTATTTCCATCATCCTTGGCTTATGGCTATCATGGTGACGACGAAAAGATTGGGGTCAACGTTCCGGTTAAAGCCACGCTATCCATTTTAAAAATTGAAAAACATCGGGATAGTATTCAGTAGTAAGAATGAACCAAGAACCTAAACAAAGTGAATAGTAACCTCATTTTTAAATCAACAAACGCACTTGCCTGACGGGCAGGTTTTCAAATCATAATTTCTTCAAATCAATACATCCTCAAATTAACATTTAAAACATGAAAAAAGTATATTTCTTAATGGCTCTAGCCATTGCCCTAACAGGCTGCAAAAGCCAATACGCCGAATTGGGCGACGGACTTTTTGCCGATATCAAGACTACTAGCGGTGATATTATCGTGAAATTGGAATACGAAAAGACACCGGTCACGGTGGCCAACTTTATTACCTTGGCCGAGGGTACGAGTCCTTTCGTTTCCGATAGTCTAAAAGGGAAACCGTATTACGACGGAATCATCTTCCACCGTGTCATCAAGGATTTTATGATACAGACCGGCGATCCTACCGGAACAGGCATGGGTAACCCTGGTTACAAGTTCAAGGACGAGTTCAACGATTCTTTAAAACACGATAAAAAAGGCACGCTTTCCATGGCCAATTCCGGACCTACCACCAATGGTAGCCAGTTTTTTATCACGCACAAACCAACACCATTTTTGGATGGAAGACATACCGTATTCGGCCATGTTGTTGAAGGTATCGACGTGGTCGATACCATTGCCAATATAGAGACTTCCCAAGAGCAAATGACGAAGGACAGACCTTTGGTCGATGTGAAAATGAACAAAGTAGAGATTGTGCGCAACGGAAAAGCGGCCAAAAACTTTGATGCCGTTCAGGTAATTTCAGATTATTTTAAGGAAGAAGAGGTTCGGATTGCAGCCTTCGAAAAAATGAAATCCGATTTTGTTTCAACGATTGCCGAGCAAAAAGAAAAGGCCGAGGTGCTGCCTTCAGGATTGAAAATGCTGAAGCTAGAGGAAGGCGACGGGGAAAAACCTAAAATCGGTCAAAAGGTAAATGTCTACTACGCTGGCTATCTGGAAGACGGCTCTCTCTTCGACAGCAATTACGAAGAAGTGACCAAAAAGTACGGAACGTTCGACGAACGTAGGAAGCACGGTGGGGGTTACCAGCCATTGGCTATGGATTACAGTCCAGATGCCCAGATTATCGCAGGGTTTAAAGAGGGACTTCAACAGATGAAAATCGGTGATAAAGTGCGTCTGTTCATTCCTTCGCATTTGGGTTATGGTTCGCAGGGTACAGGCCCGATTCCTCCGAACTCCGATTTAATCTTCGATTTGGAGATTACCGGTATTGCGGAATAATTTTAGTAAACAGTAAACAGTATTTCGTACGTCATATCCTAGGGATACACTTCCTTAAACGAGGAAGGTACTGCAACTGCCTACTGCTTACTTTTGTTACTTCCACCAATGCTGTGACTTCATTTTTAGGGTAGCCTTTAGAATATCCTTCTGTGAGATCTGTCCGACCAACTTACCATTTTCCAGAATGGGAAATCGGCGTCGCTTTTCGTTGAGGAACTTGTTGGCGGCATCAAAAATGTTCATGTTGCCATCGATGGTCTCCACATTCTTGATCATATGTTGCTCGACATTACGATTTTCCATGGGTAGGTTGTGATACCTGCTTTCACTAATGTGTTTTATACAATCCCCTTCCGAGATAATGCCTACCAGTTCGTTTTTTTCATTAACCACGGGGCCACCGGAAATTTTATGGCGAATAAGTGCCTGAATGACCTCCTCAACGGACTGTTCGGGACGGAACGTAATCAATTTACGGGTCATATAGTCGTTAACCGTCATTAGTGTCTCATCGGTATTTTGGGGTTTCTTTCTTGGTCCTTGAAAACTTTTTATTCCCATGATATTCGATTTTGGAGTTGAACTCTTCTAAAGATACTGAATTATAAGATGTTGGACAAGCAAAAAATGGCCACTTAAAACTCGTCCGCTCAAATTGTGGGCATTTTTGATATATTCCTCTGGAATCTATTTCAGATATCTAAAATTGCCGTTCGTCTAAAAAAAACAATAGGATTAAAAATATACCGTTCTTGCATCCTATTGACCCCATATTAACCCAAAATCTTTATTTTATGAATTGGTACCTAAAAGCGTTAAAGAATTATGCCGGCTTCGAAGGCCGCTCCCGAAGAAAGGAATATTGGATGTTCTTTCTGTTCAACATGCTTATTACTTACGGATTGCTAATTTTGGCGACCGTTACCGAGTTACCTGTATTGATGTTTGCCGGTGTTCTTTATGTTTTCGGCACATTGATTCCCGGTATTGCCCTTGCCGTAAGAAGAATGCACGATGTCGGCAAGAGCGGATGGTTCATCTTGGTGCCTATCTACAGTTTTATTTTAATCTGTACCGAGGGCGAAAAAGACGACAACAAATACGGAGCCAATCCAAAATTGGAGGCAAGCGCTACGATGCAGAAAGTGTAAACCTTAAAGATTTCTCTCAATAATAAAGGGCGCGTCCAAATAATGGATGCGCCCTTTATTATTGAACGATTATACATAAAATTGGATATTAGACAGGTCGACTCTATTTCTTGGGCGTATCCTCCAAAACCGCCAACAAAAATTTCCAGAATTTCTGTACCGATGAGATGCTGACCCGTTCGTCGGGGGAGTGGGCACCCATAATCGTCGGTCCGAAACTTACCATGTCCAAATTGGGATAGTTCTGTCCCAATATTCCACATTCCAAGCCAGCGTGGCAGGCCGCCACTTTGGGTTCTTCCTTAAAAAGTTCCTTGTACTTCTTTTCAGCAATCTTAAGGATGGCAGAGTCGGGATTGGGTGTCCACCCGGGGTACTCCCCACCGAGCTTCACGTCACAGCGCGCCAGTTCGAAAGTGGACTTCAAGGCGTTGGCCAAGTCCATTTTTGCCGAATCGACCGAAGATCGGGTAAGGCAATTGATGAGAATAGCTCCGTCATTCACTTCTACCCGAGCGATGTTGTTCGAGGTCTCGACCAGATCGGGAATGGTGGCGCTCATGGCATAGACACCGTTATGGGCCGCATATATTCCTTTTAATAAACGTTCTTGCGCCCCCAGACCCATAATCATGTGCGGTGCGGAAGTTTGTTCGAGAGTTATGTTCAGTGCTGGTTCAAGGGTTTGCAGTTCTTTCTTGATCGTACCCGCCAATTTCATCATTGCGGCCTCGAACTCCTCGACCTGAGATTTGAGAACGACCAACTTTGAGGTGCTTTCACGGGGAATGGCGTTACGGAGTCCGCCGCCATCGATTTCCGCCAGGCGCATCATGAAATTGTTGGAAGCATGGTATAGCAAACGGTTCATTATCTTGTTCGCATTGCCCAGCCCCCGGTGGATGTCAATACCGCTATGGCCACCTTGTAATCCTTTGACTTTTATTTTATAGGGAGTAATCGCCCTAGGTACGGGTTTTCCATTGTATCTTCTAGTGGCGGTCACGTCGATACCACCGGCACAGCCGATATCGAGTTCGTCATCCTCTTCGGTGTCGAGGTTTAAAAGGATTTCCCCTTGAAGAACGCCACCTTCAAGCCCCATCGCCCCGGTCATCCCTGTTTCTTCGTCAATTGTAAAAAGGGCTTCCAAAGGCGGATGCTTGATATCTTTACTTTCCAAAAGAGCCATAATAGCGGCCACACCCATGCCATTATCCGCACCAAGGGTAGTGCCGTCAGCCTTGACCCAATCATCGTCAACCAACATTTTAATGCCTTGGGTATCAAAATCGAACTCCGTATCCGCATTTTTTTGGTGGACCATATCGAGGTGGGACTGTAAGGTAATCATCTTCCGGCCTTGCATCCCCTTACTGGCCGGTTTTCGGATGATGACGTTGCCTACCGCATCCTTCACGGTTTCCAAGTCGAGGGATTTTCCGAAATTCAACATAAATTGAATAACCTTTTCCTCTTTTTTAGAGGGTCTTGGTACGGCGTTCAGGTCGGCAAATTTGTTCCAGACCTCCGTAGGCTTTAATTTTCGTATCGTATCGTTCATTGCATGTTGTTTTTTTCAAAAATACATAGTCAAAAGTTGATATGGCGTATTATTGGTTAATTTTGATGTTCGAAAAGATGAAATTTTAACCCTTATCGTATTGAACGACAAATTAAGGAATGGCATTGCCCTCAGCCTGATACCCCAGTTGCTTTTTGTTCTATGGCTCGGCAATCGGCCAGATCTGGTGGAAACCTATTACAGCAAAGGCATCTACCCGGCGATCAGTCAGTTTTTCAGAATGCTTTTTGGATGGATTCCCTTTTCAGTGGGCGAGATCATCTATACGCTGTTGGTGGTGTTGGCGGTTAGATATGTAATTGAAAATTGGGAAAAAATCAAGATACACCCTTGGCTTTTCGTTCGGAACGTTATACTGGTATTTTCCGTTTTCTACTTTACCTTCAATTTGGTATGGGCCCTCAATTATTACCGGAGGCCGATAGCGCAACAATTCGCCATCCGCGACAGCGTAACTCCCTCCGAAGTCATCGACCTGACGGAACAACTGATTTTAAAGACCAATCGCCTGCAACTGGAAATTACCGGGGACAGCACCGAAATGGTAGAAGTGCCCTACGATCGTGATGCTATTTTCGACAAAACTGTTGTAGAATACAGCCGTATTCAAAAGGAACTCCCTTTTCTGGCCTATTCGTATCCCAGCGTCAAAAAAGCGACTCTCGGAGCCTTGGCCAGTTACATGGGCATCGGAGGCTATCTAAACCCTTTTACGAACGAGGCCCAGATAAACGGCTTAACCCCGGTCTTCCGCCTGCCAGTAGTTACCGCCCACGAAATCGGACATCAAGTAGGCTACGCCAAAGAGAACGAGGCGAACTTTATCGGTTATCTCGTCACCATGAAAAACGAGGACATCTATTTTCAATATTCCGCCTCGGCCTATGCCCTAAGCCATTGCCTAAGTGCCGTCCGTCGTACGGACGAGCAACATTTCGAAAAGTTATTCGCCAAGGTAAACGCGGGAGTCCAAGAGAATTACAAGGAGCTATACGAATTCAACCTAAAATACGCCAACCCCTTCGAGCCCGTTTTTAAATCCATCTTCAGTACTTTCCTAAAAGCCAACCAACAAAAGGATGGTATTAAGAGCTATAGCAAGATTGTGGAACTGATGGTGGGGTATCACGAGAAGTTTCCTATTTTTAAACCCGACGAAAACAACTACGACAGATGAGAAAAACACAACTGTTGGTACTTGCATTTTTAGGATGCGGTGCCTTTTCTTTTGCACAGGAATACTTTCCTAAAAATGACGCCGTAAAGACCGAGAATAATAACTATACTGCCCTTATCAACGCCAAAATATACGTAACACCCACGGAGGTTGTCAACTGGGGAACGCTGCTGTTTCGAAAGGGTAAGGTAGTCGCGGTCGGCAAATCTGTGACCTTGCCTAAAAATACGGTGGTGATGGATGTCAGCGGAAAAACCGTTTATCCTTCCTTTATCGATATTTACTCCGGTTTCGGAGTGGAAAAACCGGAAAAAGTAAAATCCGACGGGCGTTCTGCGGAGTTCGATGCTTCACGGGAAGGTTTTTATTGGAACGACCATATCATGCCCGAAAACGATGCCGTTGCCAAATTCAAATATAATGACACGGTGGCTAAAACTTTGAGAGAGGTGGGATTCGGAGTGGTCAATTCCCACATACAGGATGGTATCGCACGCGGAACCGGTGTATTGGTTGCTCTGAACAGTGCTGGAAACGATGGGAATCGTATTATCGACGACCGCTCGGCACACTATTTTTCCTTTGAAAAAAGTATTGCGAAAAAACAATCTTATCCGACTTCTTTGATGGGATCTATGGCACTTTTGCGCCAAATGTATTACGATGCCGATTGGTACGCCAAGGGCAATATAGATACCAAAGATCGATCGCTTGAAGCACTGAACAAAAATAAAGGGCTCGTTCAGATATTCGAGGCAGACGATAAAGGCAATGTCGTCAGGGCAGACGGTATCGGAGACGCTTTCGGAATACAATATACCATTTTAGGCGGCGGTGACGAATACGAGCGAGTGGCCGATATCAAGGCGACGAACGCCAAATTGATTCTACCCTTGAATTTCCCGGATGCCTACGATGTTTCTGATCCCTATGCTTCCGGATATGTGAATTTGAAGGATATGCGCCATTGGAACCAGGCTCCTGCCAATCCGAAAATCATGGCAGATAACGATATCGTTTTTTCCTTTACGCTGCATGACTTGAAATCCCCAGCAGATTTTAAGGAACAACTGATGAAGGCCATTGCATACGGACTTCCCAAAACAAAAGCCTTAGAGGCGCTGACCACTGTCCCTGCCCAGATTTTAGGGAAATCGACCGAAATAGGATCACTGCAAAAGGGCAGCTACGCCAATTTCTTGGTGACTTCGGGGGATGTTTTTGACAAGGAAACGATACTCTACGAAAACTGGGTGCAAGGCAATAAAAATGTAGTCAACGATTTGACTTTGAAGGATATTCGTGGGGAATATGATTTGTCAGCATCCGGCCAGACCTTTAAGCTTTCCCTAAAAGGTGAAATTGGAAGTCCCAAAGCGGAAATCAAACAGGATACCGCAAAATTGAAATCCAAATTTAGCTATGCGGATGGCTGGATGGCCCTTTCCTTCGCCACGAAAGACGGGAAAGAAAATTATCGCATGACCGGACTGATCAATCGAACCTCGGATGAATTAAGCGGTAAGGCCGTGCTTCCAGATGGTAGCGAGACTGTTTTTAAAGCGGTAAAAACATCCCCATTTTCCGAAAAGGACAAGAAGGACAAAGAAAAGGATATCCATAAATTGGTCGCAGTGACCTATCCCAATGTCGGCTACGGCTATTCATCCATCCCCAAACAAGAAAACATCCTCTTTAAAAACGCAACGGTATGGACTAGCGAAGATGCAGGAATCCTAGAAAACACCGACGTACTCGTAAAGGATGGAAAAATCGCAAAAATCGGAAAAGATCTTCGTGGCGGAAACCCTCAAGTCATCGATGCGACGGATAAGCATCTGACGGCCGGTATCATCGACGAACACAGCCACATAGCGGCCTTGGCCATTAACGAGGCCGGACAGAATTCCTCCGCCGAGGTGAAAATGACCGATGTGGTAGACCCAGAAGATGTCGGTATCTACTATGCGCTGGCAGGTGGGGTTACTTCCCTACAACTCCTGCATGGATCGGCCAACCCGATCGGCGGGCGTTCCGCTATCCTAAAACTGAAATGGGGAGAAAGTGCGGAGAATATGATTTATGACAACTCCCCAAAATTCATCAAGTTTGCTTTGGGAGAAAACGTCAAACAAAGTAATTGGGACAGCCACACCCGTTTTCCACAAACGCGTATGGGCGTCGAACAGGTGTTTACGAACTACTTTCAGCGCGCCAAGGAATATGAAGCCAAAAAGAAAAGTGGAGAACCATATCGCCCTGACGAGGAAATGGAGACCTTGGTCGAGATACTTAACGGAGAGCGGTTCATCTCTTGCCATAGCTATGTGCAAAGCGAAATCAATATGTTGATGAAAGTAGCGGAGAAATTCGGTTTCCGGGTCAATACGTTTACCCATATCCTCGAAGGCTACAAGGTGGCGGACAAAATGGTCGAGCATGGCGTTGGCGGCGCTACGTTCAGCGATTGGTGGGCCTATAAATATGAAGTGAACGATGCTATTCCCTATAACGCCGCTATCATGCACAATCAAGGCGTGACTGTGGCCATCAACAGTGATGATCCCGAAATGATCCGTAGGCTGAACCAAGAGGCGGGCAAAACGATAAAATATGGAGGAATGACCGAACTGGAAGCCTGGAAAATGGTCACCATCAATCCCGCAAAACTCCTACATCTCGAACATCGAACGGGGAGTATCAAAGAAGGCAAGGATGCCGATCTGGTGTTGTGGAGCGACCATCCTTTATCCGTTTACGCCAAAGCCGAAAAAACCGTCATCGATGGTGCCACCTACTTCGATATCGAAAAGGACAAGCAACAGCGAGAAACCATTAAAAAGGAGCGTAACCAGCTTATCAATATGATGCTGAAAGAAAAAGCCGAGGATGGAAAGACCCAAAAACCAAAGCAGGATAAGAAGGAGGAGATGCACTGTGATAGTGGGATCGAGGTGCGAAGGTAGAGGTGAAAGGGTGAAACCAGCCTGCTGGCAGGTATTAAATCGGTTCGGTCTTCAGGGTTTTTTTGGGTAGGGGCGCCCAATTTGGGCGCCCCTACCCAAAAAAACAGGAAACACTGGCAATACTAGCGTAACGGGCCGTTGGTATAATCAATTTTTGAATTGATATACTATAAATTTCGGATATAGAAAATTGTGTAAACATTAAAAAATGAAAGAAACAATACAATTAATACTACTAGCAATAGGCACCCTATTTTCAGGTGTTGCTCAACAAACCCCCGCACCTGCTCAGACCGGGCCGATAGTCATCGAAGGCGCAACCGCCCATTTGGGCAACGGAGAGATTATTGAAAACTCCCTCATCATATTCGAGGATGGAAAGTTAACTTTTGTGGGTCCCGCAACGACCAAAATTGCCAGAAATGGCACACAGATCAAAGGAATGGGCAAACATGTATATCCCGGTTTTATCGCCCCCAGTACTTCTTTGGGTCTCATAGAGATCAATGCGGTGCGCGCCACCGATGACCAAGATGAACTTGGCGAAATGATTCCCCATGTGCGTAGCCTTATCGCCTATAATGCGGAATCGAAAGTAGTTGAATCCATGCGGCCTAATGGTGTGTTGCTGGGGCAGGTCACTCCAGTGGGCGGCCGTATTTCCGGTACTTCCTCTATCGTACAGTTCGACGCTTGGAACTGGGAAGACGCCGCGGTAAAAGTCGATGATGGCATTCACTTGCGATGGCCTAACATCTTCCGTCAAGGGAAATGGTGGGAAGGCGAGGAACGCGGCTACAAACCCAACGAAAAATATAAGGATCAGGTAACGGAGGTAGAAGTCTTTTTGAAGAATGCCAAGGCTTACGGTGATGGTACCGGTGAAGACATGAATCCCGCTTTTACAGCCATGCAGGGGTCTTTCGACGGCTCCCAGAAATTATTCGTATATGCCGATGGCGAGAAGGAAATTATCGATGCCATCACCCTGGCCAAAAAATCGGGAGTGAAAAACGTCGTGCTGGTTGGCGGTTACCATGCCTACAAGATTACTGATTTTCTAAAGGAAAACGAGGTTCCGGTACTCGTACAGTTTACCCATAACCTGCCCGTTTTTGAGGATGAAGATTATGATCTGCCCTACAAACTGCCCAAACTCTTGGTCGATGCGGGACTCCTAGTGGGCTTGCAGAACGGCGAAGCCTCCAACTTCCAGACCCGCAACCTGGCTTTCTACGCCGGACAACTTGTCGGACAAGGCATGGAAAAAGAAAAAGCCCTACAATTGATAACCGGTAACAATGCTAAAATCTTAGGTATCGATGAAAACTACGGCATGTTAGCCGAAGGCAAAAGCGCCACGCTTTTCATATCGGAAGGTGATGCCCTTGATATGCGGGGCAATCAATTGACACATGCCTTTATCGATGGCCGTGAAATTTCTTTGGAAACTCATCAGACAGAACTTTGGAAGAAGTACTCGGGTAAATATGAGGGCAATCAGTAATTATATAGTGCTACTCTTGCGGTTACAAGTTGCAGACTTGCGGGAGCGGATTAACATGGGGTACGGAAGATGTGAGGTCTGAATTGAGGAACTAAGCACAAGGTATAAACAAAAACACGTTCCTTTCAGAAATTTCAGAATCCCCCGCTGGCACACAAATAAACCCATCGGCTTTTGCCAAACTGACTAAATCGCCGGACCCATTGCCCTGAACCAATTTTGCAAGAAGCCGACCTTCCTGCCACTCCGTTTGTACTTGAAGAAAAAGCGTCAAGCTGGGGTGTGGCTGAACAGGTTCGTCCAAAATTACACTGAGTTTTTCCGTTTCTATCCCTGAGGATTTGGACAGCCACGGCAAAAAATAGACATGATAGTTCGCAAAAGTGGATACTGGATTTCCGGGAAAGGAAAACACAACTTTTTTATGCGCTTCCTGAATACCAAACCAAAAGGGCTTGCCGGGACGTTGCGCCACGCGATGAAAGATTTTTTCCACGCCCAAAGCTTCCATGGCATCGGGAATAAAATCGAATTTCCCTTTGGATACGCCACCGCTGAGCATCAGTACGTCGTGTTCCGTTAAGGCTATTCGGAGCTCCTTTTCAATAATTGTCCGATCATCGGCCAAATGTAATCGGGTAGGGGCAATGTTAGCTTTTTCCAAAGCTGCGGTCAATGAAAGCGTGTTCGATTTTCGTATCTGGTGGGGTAGGGGTGTTTCAGAAACTTCGACCAGCTCGTTTCCCGTGGAAATGACGCAGACTTTAGGCAATTTTTTGACCAAAACTTCGGTTTTGCCGACCGAGGCAAGGACCCCGATATAGGCGGAAGTTATTTTTGTTCCTTTCTCCAATACCACAGCACCTACTTTTTCATCGCTGCCTTGCGTATGTATGTTTTGGCCTTTTTTCGGTGTTTCGGAAATTATCGCCCATCCATCTTTGATTTCCGTTTCTTCGTACATGATGATAGTATCGGTGTCTTTCGGTAGTACGGCACCGGTCATGATTTCAAAACAGTTGGCATCTGAAGAAAGTGCTTGTTGTGCCATGCCAGCACTTAAGATTCCCTCGATTTCAAAGCGGTCGATTCCTCTTTCGATGGCGGAAAAGTTGATGGCAATACCGTCTTTGGTCGAGCGGTCAAAGGGTGGGAAGTCCCGATCTGCCTTGATGTCCTCGGCTAGAATACGGCCGGTACTCTGCAGTAGGGCGACATGTTCATCTCCCAAGTTTAAAGGATGATCCAAGACTTTTTGGAATGCTTCTTCGAAAGAAATCATGGTGCTGATCTGAAGGTTATTTGATTTAAAAATCTGTTACGGACAGGCCAATTCTCCTAAATACCCAAGAAACTTGCCCTATTCTTGGAGTCGAAGGATAAATCTGTGTATAGTCAAGAACTTTTTTCTTCTTTAAGCCCGGCTAAATATTCAATCAGATCTCGCAACTCCCGCTTCGAAATTAGCTTGCCCATAGCAGGCATTGCCGAAGGCATGTTCTCCCTTTTTTCGATGCGTGCAGTTGGAATTTCCAAGGGCTCGGCGGCGTTAGTGCGTAGCGTTAGCCCTTCTTCGGTTTCCTCTTCTAAGATTCCGTTTACTTTTTGCCCGTCCTTTAAGGTCAAGGCGACACTGCCGTATCCGGGCGCCAAACGTGCGCTTGGTTCAATCAATGATTCCAACAGCTGTTCGCGGGTAAGAATGTTTCCGATATTCTCCAAATGCGGACCGACATCACCTCCTGCCGCGCCAACGGCATGGCAACGTGTACATTGGGCGGTGGGGTTATTGTTGAAAACTTGCCATCCCTGTCTTGCGTTGCCGCCTTGTAAGGTTTCTTCGTAGGCGGCCAATGGATCTCCGCTGTTTTTCGGGGCATCCAATTGTGCAATCAAATTTTCTGATTCTGTCGCTTTGACGGCCTCGGTCAAATCGAGAATAATACTTTCGTCAAGTTGATGGGCATTCGCTTGGGCGATCAACTTTTCTAGAACACCACCGCTTTTTTCCAAGGGAAGTTCTCCTAAAACTCCCAATAGTTCTTGCTGCTCACGTACGGATCCATTTTTAAAAATCGGATTGACGATGGCCGGAAGATTTTCCTTCGAAATATCCATTTGAGGAATCAGTGACAAAGCGGTAGCTCTTACCTGTTGGTCTTTATCTTTCATACCTAATTGCATGGCGGTTTCGATGTCATCGAACTGTAATTCTCCCAATGCCTTTAAAACCGAGGAACGAACGTCGGCAGATTTATTTGTTCTCATTATCTGAAGCAGTTTTCCATTATGGGAGTCGATACCTAGATTGGCTAAGGTTTTTGAAATACCGATCAGGATTTGGGGATTTCTATCCTCCAAAAATATAGGGATATCTTTTTCAATTTTTTCCTTTACCATATTGGCGTCCCGTTTTAGCTCCCCGCGATATCGGCCATCGACCCTATCGAGCACGGAAGGTTCGGCCCAAGTACCGATAGCCGCCAAAGCCTCTCCTCTTAAGGTATCGGAGACGCTTTTTCTTTTGGCAAATGCAATCAGATTTTCCAGTGTTGAATCGCTACCGACACGCAGTGCGGCGTTGATACTCCTTCGCAACAAAGGCTCGTAACTAAATTTTTCAACGGTCAATACATCGGCCAATTCCGGAAGGGCTTTTTCGATGGACCAGTCGTCGTTTATGGCACGCGCGGCTTCGGCGACTATGTACTCGTCTTGGTCCTGAAGAAATTTGGCCACCCGTTCATCTTGCCATTTTCTAAGGATCAAAACGGCGGCAATCCGAAGGCTTCGATCTGGACTATCGACTAAGGCAACAATCGGTTCTTTTTTTCCTATTCTCGAAAGTGCCAGTACCGCGGCGTGCCGTAGATACAAATCTTCATCGTTGTTTGCGGCTATCATATCCAATAATGGCTGTACGGCCGATTCTTGGTTTATCCTTCCTAAAGCTTGCGCCGCAAAGAACTTGATTCTTGGGTCTTCACTTTTTAATAGGGGTATCAACTCTGGTCCTACATCCGTATACTTAACATCCCCTAAAATTTTCACAGCCTGTGCGATGATTTCAGGATCCTTGTCCGATAAAAGTCCAGTAAGCACTTCAGCCTTGTTCAAATCTTCGGCGGCGAGCTGGCCGATGCCCCAAATGGCATGTATACGGGCGAATTGGTCTTTACCATCCTTGATTATAGTATTGAAAGCATCTTCTCCCGAACCGCTTTTCACTAAAGCGAACTGTGCTTTTTGTCGGATGCGCTTATCGGCATATGCGAGCAGTTTTACCAATTCGTCCGTCGATTGATCGCTATAATCCAAAGTCATCAACCGCTCGGTTTCCTGCCGCTGTTTCGCGAGATCGTTATCATTTTCGGTTACGTCGAGCTTCCAGACGCGGCCGTAGTTTTTGGTGTCCCATCCGTTAATCCAATCTGCCACGTAAAGGGCGCCATCGGGACCGAATTCGATGCCTGTGGGCAACACGCCACTTAATATGCTTTCGTCGGTATCCAATTCAAACGAGGCACCTTTGGGTTTCAGGTCGAAAGCCCAGATATGAGATCGATCAGGATTGCCGACGAATTCTACCAGAAAAAACTTATCCAGCCACTTTTTTCCCAAAGCGGTACCAGGGTTGTATTGCATCCCTGTAGGACCATTGTGGAAATTTTGGATAGGAGGGATGATATATGCCGCTTGGCCTTCCCATCGGGGCTTGAACAATTTTTCGTCCATCCAAACATTATAACCGTTGTTCTGGGGGTCCGTATATTTTCCGTACTGCCAATTGGCGCGCCATCCGGCATCCGAACCTTCTACAATATGTACTAAACGCTCGCTTTCCCCGGCGTGATCGCCATCGTTATCCGAAGAAATGATATTGCCATAGGCATCAAAAACGAATTCGTGAGTATTGCGGAGACCATGGGCAAAAACCTCGAAATCGCTGCCATCGGGGTTGCTGCGTACGATGACCCCTTGATTAGGATAAAAGTGTTCGACGCCTTCCTGATCGGTAATATTCGCTCCGATATCGCCAATACCCCAATAGATTTTTCCGTCAGGCCCCTCAACGGCACCGGACATGCCGTGACCGCCAAAGCCGATATGTACATCAAAACCATGGGAAATGGAGGTTTTTTCATCCAAAATCAAATCATCATTGCTATCGGTAAGCCGCCACATATCCGGCCCTACGCCGACGAATACATCCTCATCGCGAACTAGCAGGGCACCGGCGACGTCGGTAATTTCCTCGTTGAAATCTTCGAGAATGCGAGTAGATCGATCGGCGATACCGTTATTATTGCTGTCTTCCAACATCCACACCTCCTCTTTTTCAACGGCAAGATCTTTCCAGTCATGCGAACCGTCGCCGTTCAGGTCGGAAAGCCATTCGTTTTCCTCGCTCTTTTCGGGAGCAAAGGTTGCGTGCAGAAATTCGCGTCTATCTTCAACGGATTGTAAGGCGATGGAAGCGGTCATCCAATCTTGATGCCCACGGATATCGAATTCCGAATTCTTTTGACGATTAGTACGGGTTAGGTACACCTTGCCCTGATTGTCAATAGACATTGCAATGGGGTCTGGTGCCAAAGAGTCAGAGGCCCAAAGGCTGAGTTCAAGACCCTCCGCAATTTTCGGGGTGATGTTTTTCCGCGCTTCCAAGGCCCTGCTTACTTCAGTAAGGGAATCCTCTTGAATCACCAAAGGCGTTTCCTTAGGTTTTTTAGGGGTGGTATCGCAGGAAATGAAGAGGAGTAGAAAAGCAAAAAATGAAATAAGGGAATAGGGTTTGAAGTTTGATTTCATAGTTGGTATCAGGGTATATTGAGATGAAGGGATGATAGGTTAAGGGAACATATTAGGAAAAGGAGAATTTATTCGTTCTTTTCCGCTAAAACACGTTTTATTACGGCCATCGCCTTATCCGTCTCATCATTGTTTACATGAATTTCTCGATCTCCATCGATATTGGCGGCAAAACCGGCCAATCGTGCAGATTCGGATTCGTCTTTCACAACGGGTTCAATCCCCATTTCTCGTAATTCTGAGACGATTCGCTGGGTAATAAATGTGTTTCCGGTGTAAATTTTGGTGTAGTCAGAGCTCATAGTAGTATTTAAAAAATAAGCCACTAAGGTAGCGATAAGTTTCTAAAGTTAAGGTGTCTGGTTTTGGCAATCAATCTTTTTAAAATGCTTATGTTGACTTTAAAATACTGACCGTCACCAATAGTTGCCCCACATGGCGTTGGCTGTGTTCGGCCGCGTGAAAAAGAAGGCCGAGGACCGTGGTCGGTAGTTTTTTTCGGCCGACGCTACGTACTTCTGTTGTATCGGAACTGTTCAATGTCTCAAAGTACTGCAAGGCCTCAGCAACTTTTTTCTTGAAATCTTCAATCAGTTGGGATGAGGTAGCTTCCGTATCGGCATTTCCCTCATTGCGCAAAAACTCGAACTGTTCTTCCGATAGGGATTCGGTCTTGGCGTAGGTCATTAAACGATCCAGCACTCCGGTTACATGTTGCAGATGAAACCCTACGGAAGCGCGGCGGGATGGTTTTTGCCAGAGTCGGTTTTCGGGAAAACCACTCAGGTATTTTTCGATATCCTCGGTGGATTGTAATAGGGCGTGGGCCGCTGGTTGCAGTTGAACGGGAATACCCTCGATCGGGCCTCGTAACCAGACTTCTGGGCGGTTGTTCTTTGTGTTTTCGTTGTTCATTGCATTGTAGCTGTTTACAAAGCGTTCATACTTTCTATATGCCCATCAAAACGGGCCAAAGTTTCCGCGAGTACCTTAATCTGTTCCTGCGCTTCTTTCCAGTCTTTTTGCTCGATGGCCTCCCGAACGCCGGGCAGGGTCTTTACACCGTAACCGGTATAGAAAC
>RCMY010001502.1_pt1 | contig 24438 bp, 24 predicted proteins | sample 2041341 | NCBI WGS metagenome assembly RCMY01 (sample SAMN09708234, study PRJNA481090) | Marine sediment metagenome, whole genome shotgun sequencing project.
GTAATGCTCCGGCTTTAGATCAGGGATCAGCGCATCCACTGTCACGTACATCTCGGAACGGTCTTGTGCAGGGCCGGAGATGATCAGCGGTGTGCGCGCTTCATCAATCACAATGCTGTCGACTTCATCCACAATCGCAAAGTTGTGATGTTTTTGCAGGATCTCATCAAGGTTCGATTTCATGTTGTCGCGCAGATAGTCAAAACCCAGCTCGTTGTTGGTGGCATAGGTAACGTCACAATCATATGCTGCGCGTTTATCCGCTGTGTTCATTGCGGAAATGGCGGCACCGGTGGTCAGGCCCAAGGCACCAAATACCTTGCCCATCCAATCAGCGTCACGTTGAACCAGATATTCGTTCACAGTCACGATATGCACGCCTTTGCCGGTCAATGCATTTAGATAGGCGGCAAGTGCGGCGGTCAGTGTCTTGCCTTCGCCAGTCTTTTGTTCGGATATATTGCCCTGATGCAGGAAGATCGCCGCCATCAACTGTGTATCGAACGCACGAAGGCCCAATGTGCGGCGCGCAGCTTCGCGGCAGTTGGCAAAGGCTTCGGGCAGGATGTCGTCAAGACTTTCGCCGTTCATAGCCCGTTTGGCCAGTTCTTCGGTTTTGTCTTTCAGACCCGTATCGCTGAGCTTTTCAAATTCGGGCTCCAGCGCGTTGATCTTTTCCACCAGCGGGCGCGTCGCTTTGATTTTGCGATCATTTGGCGTGCCAAAAACTTTTTTGGCGATTGTTCCGATACCCAGCATGTGTTCTCCAGCCGACGTTTTGATTGTGCGCAGTGATCTGCTTGCCCAGCGTCCTGTCTGCCCATAGATAGATGGGGAACGTGGCCTCTGTTTGCGCCCTTTAGGGCGATGTAAGGGCCGCACCATAGGCTGTCAATGTAGCAGCCCCTCACATGGCTTAACGATAGGACGATCCATGCAAAAACCCCTCACATATCTGGCCTCTGCGGCGTTAATGGTCACTTTGGCGCTGCCACTTGCTGCGCAGGACGAGCCGGGCCTCGATACGGTGGTCGCAACGGTGAACGGCACTGACATCACGCTTGGCCATATGATTATTGCCCGCGCAAGCCTGCCCGAGCAATATCAGCAACTGCCCGATGACGTGCTGTTTAAGGGTATCCTTGATCAATTGGTTCAGCAATCGGCGTTGGCTGATACACATGTTGGTGATCTACCTGCCCGCGTGACACTTTCGCTTGAAAATGAACGGCGATCGTTGACGGCAGGTGAGGTGATTGAGCAGGTCATGGCCAATCCGGTTGATGAAGGCGCGATCAAGGCGGCCTATGAAGAGCAATATGCGACTGCGGAAACGGGTGATGAATACAATGCTTCGCATATCCTGGTCGAGACCGAGGAAGAGGCTATCGCGATCAAAGAAGAGCTGGACAACGGTGCCGATTTTGCCGAACTGGCGCGCGAGAAATCGACCGGTCCTTCCGGCCCCGGCGGTGGATCGCTGGGCTGGTTCGGCAAGGGCATGATGGTGCCAACATTTGAAGCCGCTGTGATCGGAATGGCACCCGGCGCGGTGTCTGATCCGGTTAAGACGCAATTTGGCTGGCATTTGATCAAGCTGAACGAGACCCGCAAAACCGAGGCACCCGAGCTTGAAACGGTGCGCGAGGAGCTTGAGCTTCAGGTGCGTCAATCCCTTGTGCAAACCCGCATTGAAGAAATCACCGCCAAAGCAGATGTGGATCGCAGTACCGCCGAGGGTATCGATCCGGCGCTTTTGAATAAGATTGATTGGCTGGAGTAAAACCAATGGGCAAGATCACCAAAGTATCGCCGCTGGCACCTGCTGCATTTCCAGACCTTCCCGCAATTGCGGGCGTGAAATTCGCTACTGCGTCTGCGGGTGTTAAATACAAGGGTCGCACCGATGTGATGCTTGCGATGTTGATGCCCGGAACGGCTGTGGCGGGTGCCTTTACCCGTTCACAAACACGCGCGGCACCGGTTCTGGACTGTCAGGCCAAGATTGGCGGCGCGTCAGATCAGGGTGCTGCGATCCTAGTCAATTCGGGTAATGCCAACGCCTTTACCGGGCGCAGTGGTGTTGAGGCGGTTGAGGCGATCACAGCTGCCGTGGCGCTGACTTGTGGTGTTCCGCAGTCTCGCGTGTTCACTTCCTCCACTGGCGTCATCGGAGAGCCGCTGCCGTTCGAGCGGGTCACGGCAGTTATTTCCGAGGTGAACGCAGGCTTGGACGCAGGCGGCATTGCTGCTGCGGCCAATGCGATCATGACCACCGACACCTATCCTAAAGGGACCGCTGCGACGGTTGAGATTGACGGAAAAACAGTCACTATTGCGGGGATTGCCAAAGGGTCGGGCATGATCGCGCCTGATCGATGTTGGTCTATATCTTTACTGACGCTGTTGTTGATCAACCTGCGTTGCAGGCGATGGTATCTGAGCTTGCTGACAAGACATTCAATTGCATCACCGTGGACAGCGATACCTCGACTTCGGACAGCCTGATTGTCGCGGCAACCGGTGCTTCGGGTGTTGATGCGGGCAGGAGTGTTGTGTTCAAAGATGCATTGCATGGTGTGATGCTTGATCTCGCCCATCAGGTTGTGCGTGATGGTGAAGGTGCCACAAAGTTCGTCGAGATTGTCGTCACAGGTGCAGCGAATGATGTGGATGCCAAGGTCCACGCCATGTCTATCGCCAATTCGCCCCTCATCAAGACTGCAATCGCTGGTGAAGATCCGAATTGGGGTCGCATCGTTATGGCGGTTGGTAAATCGGGTGCGGTGGCGGACCGTGATCGCCTGTCTATTCGGTTTGGTGACGTTGAAGTCGCCAAGGACGGCTGGCGCAGCCCCGGCTATTCCGAAGAGGCGGCTGCGGCACATATGAAAGCCGAAAACATCAAGATCGGTGTTGATATCGGGATCGGGACAGGCCGCTCGACGGTTTGGACCTGTGATTTGACCCACGGCTATATCGAGATCAATGCAGACTATCGCTCGTGAAAGCTCTGCTGGAGGCGCGCAATTGAAGGTGGTGCTTGTTTCGGCTGTTGCCCTGATCGACGTGGACGGGCGTGTCCTTCTTGCGCAGCGACCCGAGGGAAAGTCGATGGCGGGGCTCTGGGAGTTTCCGGGCGGCAAAGTCGAGGCGGGCGAAACACCCGAGGCCGCGCTGATCCGCGAGTTGCAGGAGGAGCTGGGAATAAACACCTGGGCCTCCTGTCTGGCCCCGCTGACCTTTGCCAGCCACGCTTATGCTGATTTTCATCTGCTGATGCCGCTGTTTGCCTGCCGCAAATGGGAGGGAACGCTGGTTCCACAAGAGAATCAGGTGCTTAAATGGGTGCGTGCCAAAGACTTACGAGACTATCCGATGCCAGCGGCTGACGTCCCACTGATCCCAATTCTACGGGATTGGCTCTGATTTGGCGTAATTTGGGTGAATTCCCGCGCATCGGGAAACAATACACTGGTGCGTTCACGAATTGTTTATTATGCTATCCCTACTGTCTGGGGAGAGAGAATATGCTGCGTACTATCACGCTTGGTTCCTGTGTTTCTGTTCAAGGTATTTTTGTAAAAGACATGCCCGACGGCCGCGTCGCTGTAAAAGTCGACGATACGGTCTATGCAGGTACTCCGGTAATTCGGAAAAACTAAGACACGCTTGATCTGGTATTTTGCCCGATCAGTTGTTTTATATTGAATAAAAAAGGGGCCGCGTCAGCAGCCCCTTTTTTGTGTCGATAGGTCAGGCACTACTGCCCGACCTAATATTTAATTTACGCCAGTGTCCGTGTGACTTCTTCGCGTGTGAAAATCTCGATAACATCGCCGGGGCGAATGTCCTCGTAGTTCTCGAATGCCATGCCGCATTCCTGACCGGACTGCACCTCTGGCACCTCGTCCTTGAAGCGCTTGAGCGTCTTGAGCGTGCCTTCGTGGATCACCACGTTGTCACGCAACAGGCGCACACCGGCAGAACGACGCGCCACGCCTTCGGTAACCAGACAACCGGCGACTTTGCCGATGCCCGTGACCTTGAACACCTCTTTGATGTTCGCGTAACCGATAAAGTGCTCTTTGATCTCGTTGCTGAGCAGACCAGAAGCAGCCGCCTTCACATCATCCACAAGGTCGTAGATGACGGAATAATAGCGGATCTCGACGCCCTTTTGGTTCGCCGTGTTCCGGGCTGACGCGTTTGCACGCACGTTAAAGCCCATGATCGGCGCACCGGATGCTTCGGCCAAACCAACGTCAGTTTCCGTGATCGCACCAACACCGGAGTGCAGGACACGTACGCGCACCTCGTCGTTGCCGATTTTCTCCATCGCCTGAACGATCGCTTCGGCAGAGCCCTGCACGTCAGCTTTGATCAAGATAGGCAGCTCGCTGACATCTTCGTTGGCCTTGGCATTCGCCATCAGCTGTTCGAGCGTTGTTGCCGCACCAGCCGCCGCACGTTTATCTTTGGCTGCGCTCGCGCGGTAGTCCGCAATCTCGCGTGCCTGTGCTTCGGTGCTGGTCACGTTCAGCACATCACCTGCTTCGGGTGTGCCATTCAGGCCAAGAACCTCAACCGGAACCGATGGTCCGGCCTCTTTTACGCGATTGCCCTGATCGTCGATCAGCGCCCGGACCTTACCGTACTGCTCGCCTACAACAAAGATATCACCAAGACGCAATGTGCCGTTCTGGATCAGAACAGTCGCAACAGGGCCGCGGCCCACGTCAAGCTGCGCCTCGATCACGGCACCAACAGCGGCACGGTTCGGGTTCGCTTTGAGTTCCAGCAATTCCGCCTGAAGCGCGATGGCCTCAAGTAGTTGATCAAGACCCTTACCTGTGGTCGCTGAAACCTCGACGTCTTGCACTTCGCCCGACATTTTCTCAACAATTACTTCATGTTGCAGAAGATCAGTACGCACTTTGTCTGGATTTGCAGCCGGCTTGTCGATCTTGTTGATCGCTACGATCATCGGCACATTGGCCGCTTTAGCGTGGTGAATTGCCTCAATTGTCTGCGGCATCACGGCGTCATCCGCCGCCACCACCAGAACAACAATATCCGTCACCTGTGCGCCGCGTGACCGCATCGACGTAAATGCCGCGTGACCGGGTGTATCAAGGAACGACAGCACTTGGCCACTTTCGGTTGTCACCTGATAGGCACCGATGTGCTGGGTGATGCCGCCGGCCTCACCTGCAACAACCTTGGCGTTGCGGATGGCGTCCAGCAGCGATGTCTTACCGTGGTCAACGTGGCCCATGATGGTGATAACCGGTGGACGGTCGACCAGATCTTTTGGATCATCCTCGGCCAATTTAATCACGTCCTCCACGTCCGCATCAGAAACGCGGACAACCTTGTGGCCGAATTCCTCGATGATCAGTTCCGCTGTATCGGCATCAATCGTTTCGTTCTGTGTGACCATCATACCGTTGTTCATCAACGCTTTGACAACGGCACCTGTCTTTTCGGCCATACGAATGGCCAGTTCGGACACGACAATCGCCGGAGGCAGGTTGACGTTGCGAATGATCTTTTCGCGCTCGACGGTGCCGCCCATCGCCTTTTGACGGGCGCGCTCTTGCTTGCGCTTCATCTGCGCCATGGAGCGTTGGCGGCCACCTTCGCGACCCGCAAGTGCCTGATTGACCGTCAGTTTGCCGGAACGACGGTCGTCGGTACGGTTCTTTTTGTTGGTCTCTTCGCGGTCCCGCTCGGTCTTGCGAGGGGCCTGACCGGGCAGCGCTTTGTTTGGTGCTGGTCGCGCGGCTGTGGGCTCTGAAGGGGTCGGAGCAGCAGCGGCTTGCGCAGCGGCAACCGCCTCACGCTTGACGCGCTCCTCTTCGTCAGCCTTCGCCTTGAGGCTCTCTTCGCGCTCGCGATCCTCAACCTCTTTGGCTTCGATCTCGGCGCGACGGCGCTCACGATCCTCTGCGCGGGCCTTTTCTTCGGCTTCACGCTCCGCGGCTTCAATGGTTTCACGGGCTTTGGCAGCTTGAACTGCCTTCAACCGGCGCTCCATCTCCGCATCGGTGATGCCTGCGGGACGTTTGGAAGGATCACCAACTGGTCCGGCGCCCGGCCCAGATGGCTTTTGGCCACCCGGCTTTGGCACCATAACGCGCTTGCGTTTGGTTTCGACCACAACGTTCTTGGTCCGCCCATGGCTAAAGCTTTGCTTTACGTTGCCCGGACGCGCAGGTGCGCCGCGCAGACCCAATGTTTTTTTGCCGTCAGTATCGCTCATGTAGCTCGTCATCCTTTCGGCTGGCCGCTGCCAGCCTCGTTTTGTCGCACGCCTTTAAGTCGTTGGGCTTCCTCTACAACACGCAGAGTGAGTCCACCAGAGGCGAGCGCCCCATGTATCACAGTTTGGCGTCCGAATGCCAAACCCAATTCATCCGCCGTCAACCAGCCAATATATTGGCCGTAATGGGGCGTGCTCAGTTTCGATTTGCCACGGCCCGATCCGTCAGAGGCTTGGATCAGCACTTCGGCTTCTTCATTTTGCAGCCAGCTTTTGACTTTTTCGTATCCCGCAACGGCACGTCCGCCCCTGCGTTGCAGCGAGATAAGATCAACCACCCGCCGCGCCAGCTGCTTTTCGACTTCTTCAACCAGACCCTCAGGCACTTTTACCTGCGTTTTCGCCGCCCGGCTAAAGAGCTTTTTAGCGACGGCTTGTTCAAGGGCTGCGCGATCCGCAGCAACATACATTCCGCGCCCCGGCAGCTTGCCCAGAATATCCGGCACAACCTGATCCTCGGGGCCCACCACGAAACGAACCAACCCATACTTAGGCTGCACCTCTCCAGTGGCAATGCACTTGCGGTCAGGACCGTCTTCCCGGTCTTTGGAGGCGCCACCGCGACTCATCAGGTACGTTCGAGGCCTGAGATCAGGCCTCGACCTCCTGTTCTTCCTCTGTGTCGCCATCTTCGGCGTCGGCGTGTCCGGCAATATCCGCAGGATCAACCCAGCCCAGCATAACGCGGGCCGTCATGATCATGGTCTGCGCTTCCTCAAGTGTAATTTCAAACGGTTCAAGCGATCCATCGTCCTTTACGCGCTCCCCATCAACAGTGGTCCAACCACCTGCCAGTTCCCAATCCGCGCAGGTTGCGAAATCTTCCAGTGTTTTCACACCATCTTTGGCCAGCGCCTCTAACATCTGGGGAGTCAGACCCTCAAATTCAACAAGGCTGTCTTCGACACCCAACGTGCGGGCGCTTTCAAGGGCCGCTTTGTTCTGTGCTTCCAACACATCGCGGGCGCGGGCCTGCAACTCTTTGGCGGTGTCTTCGTCTACACCGTCAATCACGAGAAGTTCGTTAACTTCTACATAAGCCACTTCTTCAAGATTGGTGAAGCCTTCGGCAACCAGCAGTTGGGCAAAGAATTCATCCAGATCGAGGTTGTCCATGAACAGTTTGGTGCGCAATTCGAATTCGGCCTGACGGCGCGCGCTTTCCTGTGCTTCTGTCATGATATCAATGTCGAGGCCGGTCAGTTGTGAGGCCAGTCGTACGTTTTGACCACGACGGCCAATCGCAAGGCTCAGCTGCTCTTCGGGCACGACAACTTCGATCTTGCCGGCTTCTTCATCCAGAACAACTTTGGTGACCTCGGCAGGCTGCAATGCGTTCACAAGGAAAGTCGGCTGATCCTCGTTCCAGGGAATGATGTCGATCTTTTCGCCCTGAAGCTCGTTTACAACGGCCTGCACACGGCTGCCGCGCATACCCACACAGGCACCCACAGGGTCGATTGAATTGTCATAGGAAATCACGGCAATCTTGGCGCGCGAACCGGGGTCACGGGCAACGGCCTTGATCTCGATGATGCCGTCATAAATCTCGGGGACTTCCATCTTGAACAATTCGGCCATGAATTCGGGGGCTGTACGGCTCAGGAAAATCTGCGGCCCGCGCTGCTCGCGGCGCACGTCCTTGATGTAAACGCGGATACGGTCGTTCGGGCGATACGATTCGCGGCCAATCTTTTCGTTGCGGCGCAGGATCGCTTCACCGGAGCCCACATCAACAATGACGTTGCCGTATTCTTCGCGTTTGACCAAACCGTTGATGATGGTGCCGGCGCGGTCTTTGAATTCTTCGTACTGACGGTCCCGCTCGGCTTCGCGTACTTTTTGCAGAATCACCTGCTTGGCGGATTGCGCGGCGATGCGGCCCATCTCAACCGGAGGAACCTCTTCGATCAATTGCTGACCAACCTCGGGGTTGTCCATATACTGCTTGGCCTGCTCAACGGTGAATTCCGCCTGATAGTTCTCAAGCTCGTCGTCGGTGACCACGGTGCGCACACGGGTGAACGTCGCGCGGCCTGTCTTGCGGTCAATCGCCACACGAATGTCCATTTCCGCGCCGTAACGCGACTTGGCCGCACGGGCGAGCGATTCTTCCATCGCTTCGATCACCAGAACGGGATCGATCATCTTTTCACGGGCAACGGCTTCTGCGGTTTGCAAAAGCTCAAGCTGGTTGGCGGATGTAATGGCCATTAGTCTTCTCCCTCGGCGGACCCTTCGGTCTCAATGTCGCCCCTAAGGGGCGCCTCTTCTTCTTCAATTGCGTCGAATTTGGTTTCGTCAATTGCACCTGACGCTTTGCGTTGGCGCAGCATTTCTTTGATCAACTCATCGGTCAGCACCAGCTTGGCATCTGTCAGCCAATCGAATTTCAGACCCACCGTACCCTCGGCAACGTTGATCAAGACTTCGTCGCCGTCGATCCCCGCCAGTTCACCTTTAAAGCGACGACGCCCATCAATCAGCTCTTCGGTTTCGATCTTGGCCTCATAGCCTTCGAACATATCGAAATCCTTGAGGCGGGTCAGCGGACGGTCAATGCCCGGTGATGACACCTCAAGCGCGTATTCCTCAACAATCGGGTCTTCGACATCCAGCACTGCGCTGAGCGCCTGACTGATCAGACCCAGATCATCGACCTCAATCCCGCCATCGGGCCTGTCGGCCATCACCTGTAGAATCGTTTCCTTGCCCGACATCAGTCGCACGCGCACCAGTTCAAACCCCATATCCTCGATCACCGGTGTGATGATCTCGGCCATGCGGCGGTCTATGGCTGCTTTGGCTATTAGCGTGTTTGAGATGGGTAGGTCGTTGGTCATGGATACCTTTAGGCACAAAAAAACGGGCGCGCGGCCCGTGTTCAAGATCGGTGGAGCATTTGGTTTGGACCCGAACGCGCCGCTGTTGAAAGCCATATACGCAGGAAAGCTTGTGTCTGCAAGAGGCGTTCAGCCAAACCACCAGCGTTCCGCTGCGCGCAGGTTATCCAAGGGGCGCAGATGGCTAATTTTTGCGGGCTGTGTGACCTCGGTTGAGACGGCTTGGGTCGGGTGGTGGTGATCGGGCATAAAAGTGATCTGGGGTATGCCTTTCAGGGATTTGGTATCCTTCAAGTCTACCGCATCAACCATGAATTCAGCCAAAGCCTGCCCTCGAACGGGTTCGGATGGGATCGAGGTGAGTTCGACCTCGTCAAACCATCCGGCGCTTCCGTCTTTGTAATGTACGCCAACCCGTTGGGCCAAAAGCCGCTGGCCCGTGGTGAATGACGTGACCGAGTAAAGACCGGTGCCAATGCCCGCTTCCGGCGCATGGGCGGGACGGATAATTGTTTCAGGATGAGAGAGCCGCATCGGCAAGCCGGGATCGGAATTGGGCAACGTGATGGAAACACGCATATCGCCCAGCGCCTGAACATCTGCATCAATAACCGCACGCAAGCTGCTGACAACATCTTTGGCCGTAAAGAGAGTTCCATCATGGAAAGTCACTGAAGGCCGCAGATCAAATGTCCAGATTTTTGCATCCGCCGAAGACATCCACGAAACAGCCAATTCCGGTCGTAACGTCCCGTCCGCCGCTACCTCGGTTAGTGTATCAAAGATGAGGCCCTGCCGTGCAATTTGCATAAACAGACCTTCGCCATCACGCCACGAGTCCTGTCGTGTGGCCCCAGACAATGCCATCCGCAGCCGTCCGCCCTGTTTCGGCCCCGCCGCTGAAACACCTGTTGCGGCTAACAATGCCGCCGCTGCCGCACTGGAAAAAAGCGCGCGCCGGTCCAGCAAAGAAGCGCGCGTGCTCATCCAAGCGCTCCGATCTTGTCCATCGCGCGCACCAGCTCTGCGGATATCCCCGGTTCAGACAGCGCATGACCCGCATTACGCACCATCTTCAACTCACCCACGGGCCAGTTTTCTGCCAGTTTATAAGCGCTGACGGGCGGACAAATCATGTCATAGCGTCCCTGAACAATCACCCCCGGAATATGGGCGATGCGCTGCATATGCGCGAGGATTTGACCGTCAAACTCCAGAAAGCCTGCATTCGTGAAATAGTGATTCTCCAACCGCGAGAAGGCGCGCGCATACTCCGCCGGACCTTCATGCGTTCCGCCCACAGAATGTATCGACGCCAGTGCATTTTCCCACGCAGCCCATGTGCGGCCAAAGCGTTGCTCAAGGGCCAGATCACCGGAGAACAAGCGTCGATGATACGCCTTTATCAAATCGTCATGCTCTTCGAGCGGCACAGGCGAGGTGAATCGCGCCCAAACTTCGGGCCAAAACTTGCCCGCGCCACCGCCATAGAACCAATCCAATTCGGTCTGCGTCATCAGAAACACGCCGCGCAGCACCAGATGGCGCACCGCCTCTGGATGGGTCTGTGCATAAATCAGTGACAGCGTCGCGCCCCAGGAGCCGCCAAAGACGATCCACTGTTCAATTCCCAACTCGCGCCGAATCATTTCGATGTCTGCGACCAGATGCCACGTCGTGTTGTCAGTGACGCTTGCATGCGGTTTTGAACGCCCACATCCGCGCTGATCAAACAGGATCACCCGAAACTTGGCGGGATCGAAATAACGCCGCATAGAGGGGCTGCACCCCCCGCCGGGCCCACCATGTAGCACCACAACGGGGATGCCATCGGGGTTGCCGCATTGCTCGACGTAGACCTGATGGCCCTGCCCAACGGCCAACATTCGCTGATCGAACGGGTCAATCGGCGGGTAAAGATATTGAACCGCGCGCTTTTGGTCGGGAAACTTGTCCATCACTGCCCTATATAGCGATCTGAAAGACAAGAACATAGGGAGCGGCACATGCAAACGGCTCAATCAACGGTAGACGCGGGCGAAATTGCCAAATTCGAAGCGATGGCGGCGGAGTGGTGGGATTTGAACGGTAAGTTCAAGCCGCTGCACATGCTCAATCCCTGCCGATTGGACTATATCGCGTCACAAATCGCGGGTGAGTTTGACCGTGATCTGAAGTCGGATGCCCCGTTTAAGGGCCTGCGTATTCTCGACATTGGCTGCGGTGGTGGATTGCTGGCCGAACCCATGGCGCGACTGGGTGCCGAAGTTGTCGGCGCGGATGCGGCTGAAGGCAATATTCCTGTCGCACAGGTCCATGCAGAGCAATCGGGCCTCAAAATCGACTATCGTCACACAACCGCCGAAGCGATGGCGGCAAATGGCGAGCAATTCGATGTCGTGCTGAATATGGAAGTTGTCGAACATGTCGCCTCTCCCATCGACTATCTGCGCGCCTGTCATGATCTGTTGAAACCCGGCGGGCTGCACATCTGTTCAACGATCAACCGCAATCCGAAATCGTTCATGATGGCGATTGTCGGGGCGGAGCACGTGATGCGCTGGTTGCCCAAAGGCACCCATGAATGGTCAAAATTCATCACGCCTGACGAGTTGTGTGATCTGATGCGCCAAGCAGGGCTTGAGCCAGTGGACCGCAAGGGTTTCGTGTTCAATCCGATTGCATGGACGTGGAAATTGTCGGATCGCGATCTGAGTGTGAATTACGTGACCGCCAGCCTTAAGCCAGCTTCAGCCTGATTTCGCGCAAGATGGGGAGAGCGGCGCGGACCTGCTCTTCGCCCAGATCTTCGACCACCTGATTGATCATCGGTGTGATCGCGGCAATCGCCGTGTCACGGGCAAGGAGGCCTGAGGGGCTGATCCCGACCTTTTTACGCCGCGCATCGTCCCAATCTGGGCGGATATGCACATATCCGGCCCATTCCAGCTTGGTCAGCGTGTTGGTCATCGCGCCACGTGTCACGCCAAATTTCTCGGCCAAACGAGCCGGGAAGCTTTCGGTTTTTTGCCAAGCCAGATGGTTCAAAACCGAAAAATGGGAGATTTCCATACCTTTGGGCAACACCCGGCTCAGCCTGCCGCGCATGGAATGATCCGCCGCCAACAATTCGCTGAACAGCATGATCGCAAGGGTGTTTTTATCGTCACTCATAAAAAGACCAGACCATTACCCGCTTACGGGCCAGAAAAATCGCGGGCATTCGCAAGGCTTGGTACCTTTCGACGGGCCGCCTCTCCTTTTTCCATGTCCAGATCGAATTTGTAAACGCCACTGGCCGTTCCCGCGTCAAGAACCACCTCGCCCCAGGGATCAATGACCAGCGAATGACCATATGTATCGCGGGTTTTATGCGTTTTGCTGGAGTGGGTGCCGGTTTGGGCCGGTGCAATCACAAAACAACCCGATTCGATGGCGCGGGCACGCAGCAAGGCATGCCAATGTGCGGCTCCGGTGACAGGCGAAAAAGCCGCCGGAACGGTCAAGATTTGTGCGCCTGCCTTAGCAAGTGCGCGATAAAGGTGAGAAAAGCGGACATCATAACAGATGCTCATCCCGATCTTGGCAAAATTGGTTTTCGCCAACACCGCTTGATCCCCCGGACGATACCCTTCGGATTCGCGCCATGTCTCTGTTTCATTGATCTGCACGTCGAACATGTGGATTTTGTCGTATTTTGCGGCAACCTCACCATCCGGCCCGATCAGGTAAGAGCGGTTGGCAAACCGTCCATCCGCATCATCAGTCTTAAGCCCAAGTGACCCGATCAAAAGCCAAATACCTGCGGATTTCGCCTCGGCCTGCAAAGCAGCGAGCGTGATGTCGTCTTCCTCAAACTGCAAGACATCGCGCTGATGGCTGCGGCTGGTTGAAATGCAATTCGTGACTTCCGGCGTCAGGACAAATTGCGCGCCATCCGCCACCGCGTCGCGCAGCATCTCAAGCGTAACAGCGAGGTTCGCAACCGGATCATCCGTCACATTAAGCTGGAGGATGGCGCTCTGCATCATGCGGCCAACAAGGCGTCGAGCTTGCCCGCACGTTCCAGCGCGTGCAACTCATCCGAGCCACCCACATGGATATCACCAATGAAAATCTGCGGCACCGTGCGGCCGCCATTGGCGCGTTTGATCATCTCTGCTTTACGCTCTGGCTGGGCCATCACGTTCACTTCGGAAAAGCTGATGCCCTTGTTTGTCAGCAACCGTTTCGCCGCGTGGCAAAAGCCGCAAAGCGGGGATGTGTAAATCTCTACAGGTTTCATGGGCCTGATCCTTTCAAAGTAACTGTTGAAAGGTGATTTAAGCGTCTTTGCCTGCGCGCGCTAGTGTTACGACGCTGACTGGCCCTGATCCGGCTTCCTGACAGGCGCGGGTACAGGCGGCAAGCGTGGCACCGGTGGTCATTACATCATCAACCAAAAGCACGGGCCGCCCTATCAAACGATGCCTGCGTTTTGGATGCACGCGAATGGCGTTTTCCACGGCCTCGACACGTTCTTCGCGGTTCAGCCCATCCAGCGATTTTGTGCGGCGAAACCGTTGCAGCAAATCCGGGGACCACGGGCGATCCACCCTATCGGACAAAGCTTTGGCCAGCAAAGCGGATTGATTAAAGCGCCGTTTGATCATGCGTTGCCAATGGAGCGGGACAGGCGCAATCAGCGTGTTTCGGGTCAGAATATCGTTGGCGGCATGTGACAACCAAAGCCCAGCGGGATGTGCAATCTCCTGTCGATCGCCGTGTTTCAAAGCCAGAATCAATTTGCGTCCGGTATCGCGGTAAATCAATGCCGCCCGGCCATGCGCCCAAGGCTGCGGTGTTTTCAGGCAGCCATCACAATGTGGTGTTTCCCCGCCATCCGCACCGGGCAATGGCACACCGCAAGCATCACACACGGTCCCGCCAATGAACGCCGTATCGCGCCAACACGGCCCGCAGAGGCCAAAGTCGCCGTCCACCACCGCGCCACAGGTCAAACACCGCGCAGGATAGATCGCGTTTAACCCCATTTGAAGTCCGCTTAACAACGTCATATTGAACCCGAATGACCCAAGAAACCCGAATGACCGACGCACAGGCCCTTACCCAACGCCGCAACCGCGCAAAACCTGATGCCCTTTTTGTGCATGAGGCCGCCGCCGATGAGGTGGAGGATCGTATGGGGATGGTTAACAAGCCGTTTAATTCGGTAGCGATTGTGACGGGATTTCCTGATTTCTGGTCCAATCGGTTCCCCTCTGCCTTATGTGCGGCTGACACAGATACTCTTGCGCTTGTACCTGACACGCATGATGCGGTGATCCACGCGATGTCTTTACATTGGGCAGATGATCCCGTTGGTCAGTTGATCCAGTGTCGTCATGCGCTCAAACCAGATGGGCTTTTCCTGAGTGCCGCTTTTGGTGGCCAGACCCTGAACGAACTGCGCGCTTGTCTGGGGCAGGCGGAGGTTGAGGTGACGGGCGGCCTGTCCCCACGTGTGGCCCCGATGGCGGACCTGCGCGATATGGGTGGATTGCTTCAGCGCGCGGGCTTTGCCTTGCCTGTCGCAGATACTCTGCCATTGACTGTTGAATATCGTGATGCATGGGCGCTGATGCGCGACATCCGTGCAATGGGTGAAGCGAATGCGCTGATCAACCGCTTGCGCCGCCCGACCCGTCGCGCGGTGCTTGACGCTGCTGCAAAGCTTTACCAAGACAACTTTACAAATGCTCATGGCAGGATCACAGCCACTTTCGAGCTGATCTTTCTGACCGGATGGGCCCCTGCCGAGAGCCAGCCTAAGCCGCTGCGCCCCGGTTCTGCGCAGCAACGTCTGGCGGATGCGCTGGGCACGCATGAAACAAAGCTACCTGAATGACGAAATCGATAACGCCCCTATTTGAGGATCACGATATGCAAGCCTCCCGCCCTGCACATGCCAATAACGACCACCCTGCGATGCCAAAAGAACGCGTTGGTGTTCTTGTCGCCAATCTCGGTACACCCGATAACTACGACTATTGGTCGATGCGCCGTTATCTGGGTGAATTCCTGTCTGATCGCCGGGTGATTGATTACAGCCCGTGGCTTTGGCAACCGCTGTTGCAGTTGGTTATCCTGACAAAGCGGCCTTTTACCTCCGGTGCGGCGTATAAAAGCATCTGGAATGAAGCCGCAGGCGAAAGCCCGCTTTTGACAATCACCAAGGCGCAGACGGCCAAAATCACCACCGCAATGCAGGCCCGGTACGGGGATGATGTGATGGTTGATTTCTGTATGCGCTACGGCAACCCTTCAACCAAATCCAAGGTTGCGGCAATGACCGCTGCGGGGTGTTCCAAAATCCTGTTTTTCCCGCTTTACCCGCAATACGCCGGAGCCACTTCGGCCACGGCCTGTGATGCGTTCTTTGCCGCCTTGGGCAAAGAAAAGTGGCAACCCATTGCCCGTGTTGTAGAGCCGTATTTTGACCGCCCTGATTATATCGAGGCCTTGGCGCACTCTATTGAGCGCGCTTATGAAGCAGCGGAGAAACGTCCCGATATCCTGATCTGTTCCTATCACGGTGTGCCGATCCGCTATCTGATGGAGGGCGATCCATATCATTGCCAATGCCAGAAAACGACGCGCCTGCTTAAGGAGCGGCTGGGCTGGACAGACACCGAAATCATGACCACCTTTCAGTCGAAATTCGGGCCAGAGGAATGGTTGCAACCTTACACCGTTGAAGAAGTCGCCCGTCAGGCGAAAGCGGGCAACAAGAACATCGCCGTTTGCGCACCCGCGTTTTCGGCTGATTGCATTGAGACGCTTGAGGAAATCAACGAGGAGATCAAGGAAAGCTTTGAGGAGGCGGGAGGTGAGACGTTTACCTATATTCCGTGCCTCAATGACGATGATCTGCACATTAAAGCGCTATCCAATGTGATCGAAGAGAATCTGCAAGGGTGGCTGGATTAAGGGGTAACGGCCTTAAACAAACCGGTTCACAATGTTCTCAAGCCGCTCTTGCTGCCCTGATCGCGGTTGGGGGTCAATCCGGTTACTTCCAACCAATTCGGATACCTCGGTTAGATCCATCTCTAGCATCGCCTGCGCTTCGGATCTCTTCCAGCCGGCGTATCGCTGGGTTCTTTCTGTCTCTAACGCGCCGTCTTTCAGCATGGCTGCTGCCGCTTTGAACCCACGCGCGCAGACGTCCATCGCACCAGCGTGGGCGGCGATCAAATCCACAGGGTCCAGCGATTGACGCCTCAGTTTCGCATCAAAATTGGTTCCGCCCGAGGTAAACCCGCCGCCTTTGAGGATTTCGTAGTAGGCCAGTGCCACCTCTGGTACATTATTCGGGAACTGATCCGTATCCCAACCGGATTGATAATCGTTCCGGTTCATGTCGATTGATCCGAAAATGCCAAGCGCATTTGCCATCGCGATCTCGTGCTCAAAGCTGTGGCCCGCCAATATCGCATGCCCCTGTTCGATGTTCACCCGGACCTCATCCTCAAGCCCATAGCGTTTGAGGAAGCCGTAGACCGTCGCCACGTCATAATCATATTGGTGTTTGGTTGGTTCCTGCGGCTTGGGTTCCAGAAGGATCGCGCCTTTGAAGCCGATCTTGTGTTTGTACTCGACCACCATCGCCAGAAAGCGACCCAGATGGTCCATTTCCTGTTTCAGATCGGTGTTGAGCAGGGTCTCATAGCCTTCGCGTCCACCCCAGAGCACATAATTTTCACCGTTCAATGCGTGCGTTGCATCCATGCACAGTTTTACGGTGGCAGCGGACCACGCATAAACGTCTGGATCGGGGTTTGTTGCCGCCCCCGCCATAAACCGGCGGTTGGAAAACAGGTTCGCGGTGCCCCACAAAAGCTTGGTCTTGCGGGTCTCCATTTTGTCCGCAAAAATATCGGTGATTTCTTTAAAATTGCGTTCGCTTTCGGCGAAAGTGGCCCCTTCAGGTCGCACGTCGGCATCATGAAAACAAAAGTAAGGGATATCCAGTATATCGAACATTTCAAAGGCAACATCGGCCTTGAGACGCGCATCTTTCATTGTCTCGCCAAACCATGGACGTTCAAATGTTTGGCCGCCAAAAGGGTCGCCGCCGGGCCATGCGAAACTGTGCCAATAGGCGGCGGCGAAACGCAGGTGGTCTTCCATCCGCTTGCCCATCAGCATTTCGTCGCGATTGTAGTGTCGAAACGCCAAGCCGTCCGCGTCCGGCGCATAGGTAAGGGGGGCGATGTCGGCGAAAAACTGGCGCATGGGTGATTTTCCTTGAAGAAGGTCAGAGGTCTTTTAGGACTGAATATGCTGTTTGGTAACGCGCATGCGCTGCGGCGAACTCAGGGGCAAATGAAGCGTCCGGTTCAACGGTTTTCGCAATTGGTGGCGGCGTGGCAATGCTGATATCCGCGCCGGTAGCGGCCATCATGCCAAGGCGGGCGGCACCAAGAGCTGCACCAAAATCACCGGCTGACGGGACGTGGAAAGGAAAGCCGAGAGTGGTCGCCAGAACTTGTAACCAATAATCGGACTTGGCACCACCACCCATCGCCAAAGCACTGGTGATTTGCGTTCCGGTTCCCGCCAACGCATCGCGGCAATCCGCAAAAGCATAAGCGACACCCTCAAGCACGGCGCGCGTCGCTTGTTGGGCATCTGTCGCGTGATCGAGATGGAGAAACTGGCCTCTGATTTGTGCGTCATTATGCGGTGTTCGCTCGCCGCCCAGATACGGCAGGAAAAGCGTTTTGGTTGGCGATTTGAGCGCGCCAAGATGGTGGGTTAGCTCGGCGGCGGATTGTCCAGTGAGGCGTGACAACCACTCCAGCGCATCCGTCGCGGCGAGGATCACACCCATCTGATGCCATGTGTCCGGCACCGCGTGGCAAAAGCTGTGCACGGCGCTGGTCGGATCAGGGCGGTAGGCGTCGTTTGCGGCGAACAACACGCCAGAGGTGCCGAGGGATAAGAACGCTGTCCCATCCTTGATGACACCTGCACCAATCGCAGCGGCAGCATTATCGCCAGCGCCGCCTGCAACTGTCACCTTGTCCGCCCCAAGGATCGCGGCAAGGGCGGGGCGCAAGGTGCCGGAGGGTGCGGAGCCTTCGATTAAGGAGGGCATTTGAGCGCGGTTCAAGTGGCATGCGGCAAGGAGTGTGTCGGACCAGTCGCGTTTGCCTGTATCCAGCCAAGCGGTGCCAGCAGCATCCGACATTTCCGAAACGTGTTCACCGGTGAGGAACAAGCGAAGGGCGTCTTTGGGCAGAAGTATTTTTGCGATCTTGTCAAAGATGGCGGGTTCATTGCGGCGCACCCATTCGACCTTGGGGGCGGTGAAACCGGGAAAGACGATGTTGCCTGTTATGGCTCTAAACTGCGGATTAGAGTCCATTTCTGATGCTTCAACGTGGCTGCGCGTATCATTCCAAAGCATGCAGGCGCGGAGAGGTTTATCGTCTGAATCAAAAAGCGTAGCGCCGTGCATGTGGCCTGATAACCCAAGGCCCGTGACGGTGCTGCAATCGACCTGCGTGGCAAGGGAACGCAACGCTTCTTCGGCGGCTTTGAACCAACTGATAGGGTCTTGTTCTGACCATCCGTCATGGGCGCGCTGCACGGTAAGTGGCACGGAATGTTCCGCCAGAATGCCTTGATCATCATCGATCAAAATCGCCTTGAGCGACGAGGTGCCAAGATCCAATCCGATGAACATCAGGCCGCGACCTTGGGGTTCTTGCCGAGTATGATCATCGACAGGATATCATCCTCTGTCACATCTTCGACGCGTTCCGTGCCAACCATCTGACCGTTTTTCATTACTGAAACGCGGTCACACAGGTCCATCATTTCACGGGTATCATGCGAGATCAGGAAGATGCCGAGGCCTTGCTTCTTTAGCTCCTGAATAAGCTCGGCCACCATCGCGGTTTCATGCACGCCAAGGGCGGCAGTAGGTTCATCCATGATCAGGATTTTCGCGTTGAAATAGACAGCGCGGGCAATGGCGACGGATTGCCGTTGACCACCCGAAAGCGCCGAAACTGGCTCTTTCAGTTTCTTGAAATTGGGGTTCAGACGGGCCATGATCTTGCGCGTCTCGGCTTCCATCCTGTCGTCATCGACAAAGCCAAGGGGTGTGGTGAGTTCGCGCCCCAGAAACAGGTTTGAGGCGGCATCAAGGTTGTCGGCCAGCGCAAGTGTTTGGTAAATCGTTTCGATATTCTGATCGCGGGCATCGCGGGGCGTTGTAATGGACACTTTTTTGCCGTTGATGAAAATCTCACCGCTGTCCATTTTGTAAGCGCCCGAAAGCATCTTGATCAGGGTCGATTTGCCCGCTCCATTATGACCCAGAAGGCCGACAACTTCGCCTGGATAGAGACTTATGCTGACGTTATCGACGGCCTGCACACCACCGAAAGCGATGGAGACGTTTTTCATTTCAACAAGAGGTGTGGTCATTTATCTTGCCCCCGTTCGCTTGCGGTATTGAATGTCGATATAGACGGCAAAGACAAGAACTGCGCCAACGACGATATTCTGCAACGGCGCATCAACCCCTACCATGGCCATACCCGATTGCAGCGATTGCATGATCAACGCCCCAAGGATCGCGCCATAGATCGTGCCGATACCACCAGAAAGCGCGGTGCCACCAATAACAGCGGCGGCGATCACGCGCAGTTCGTCCAGTGTGCCCAGATCGTTGGAGTGGTTGGCAAGGCGGCTGGAGGCCACAACAGCGGCAATGGCACAGAGGACGCCCATGAGAGCGAAAATCTTGACGGTAAGCATCCGTGTGTTGATACCGGAAAGTTCTGCTGCATCGGGGTTGCCACCAGTGGCGAATATATAGCGGCCAAAGCGCGTGCGGCGGGCGATTACAGTCATGATGACAGTGATGCCAAGCAAGAGCAGGACCGAGATCGGCAGGCCATAAACCGGTGTGCAGCCTTCAGCGGTCTCACAGCCGAATTTCGCAGGGTCTCGGGCAACCACGCGCTCTGGCACGCTGTAATTCGTCAGGATCGCGATGAAGCCCGCGATGCCAACGGTGCAGATGCCGGCAAGCGTCAGTTCGGCCCACATCGGCTTGACCGGGAAATCATGCGCAAGTTTGATGCGACGGGCGCGAAAGATCAGCAGGATGGTCAAGACAATGGCAATGATCCCCAAGGCCCAGCTGAGCGGACCGCCAAGGGTGCCGTTGATGCCACCGAAGGTCATGAACGTCTGATCAAGCGGGCCAATTGTCTGGCCGCTGGTTTGATACCAGCCGACATTGCGCCAAACCAGAAATCCACCCAACGTGACGATGAATGCGGGGATGCCCTGATAGCCGATCAGCCAGCCGTTGAAGGCGCCAATTGCACCGCCAAGGATCACTCCAACGGCGATTGCGATCCACGGGATGGCCCAGTGGCCAATCTCAAGCCCCAATCCGGGGAGGAACCGAACCTGTGTCATCGCCATTAAAGCAGAGCAGGCAGCGAGGACGGCACCCACCGAAAGGTCGATGTGACGGGTGACAATCACAAACACCATGCCCGTGGCCATGATGGCAACAGAGGCGGTTTGAATTGTGAGGTTAAAGATATTGCGGGGGGTCAGGAAACGTCCGTCAGTCAGGACGTTAAAGACCAGAGCAACAAGGACGAAGGCCCCGATCATACCCAACAGGCGGGTGTCGACATCAAGCGTTTTCAGAAAGCCGCGGTTTGGAGCGGGCTTGTTTGCTTGGGAGTCTGTGGTTTGATCAGTCATCTGGCGGGCCTCGCAGCTGTGCGCTGTCGCGTCCCGAAAAGGATCCGGAACTTTGCGGTGTCATGAAATGATATGGAGGGGGCTTCGGTCAAGTCCCGGGACAGTAGGGGACGGCAGTGCGTGCCGCCCCGTCATTTTAGTTACAGGGTGCCGGACCGCCGGAAACGCCCTGACACAGTTTGTCCTGTGCGATCCATCCGGCGTCTGTGACGGCTGTCAGATTGTCTTTGGTCACCGGCACAGGTGCAAGGAACTTGGCTGTCATTTTGGTGCCAGCAGGAGATTCCCAATCGGCAGCGCCTTCAACACCGCTCATGTCGCCGCCATTCTTGGCCAATGCCACGGCGATTTCGCCAGCCGCCTTGCCCAATTCACGTGCGTCTTTCCAAACAGAGACAGTTTGGGTTCCCAGTGCCACACGGTTCAACGCAGCATGATCGCCGTCCTGACCAGAAACCGGAATGCCTTCCATGCCCTGTGCGGTCAGTGCCGCAACAACACCACCGGCGGTGCCGTCATTGGAGGCAACAACCGCATCAACACCATTGTCATTTGCAGTCAGGATTTGTTCCATATTGCGCTGGGCGTTGGCGGGGAGCCAGCCATCGGTATAGGCCTCATCCACAATCACAACGTCACCCGCATCAATGGCCGCTTGCAGCACTTCTTGCTGACCTGCGCGCAGAAAATCCGCGTTTGGATCGGTGGGGGACCCTTTGATCATGACATAGCGGCCTTTGGGGGCGGCGGCGAGAACGGCGCGGGCCTGCATGCGACCTACCTCGACGTTATCAAATGTCAGGTAAAAGGCGCGGGAGTCTTCGATCAGGCGGTCATAACCAACAACTGGAATACCCTCGGCAGCAGCAGCTTCGACGGCTGGGCCAATGGCGGCGCTGTCTTGGGCGAGGATAATCAGCGCATCAACACCTTGGGCGATCAGGCTTTCAACGTCTGAAAGCTGTTTGGCTGAGGATGATTGAGCATCTGCCGAAAGATAATTGGCACCGGCGGCTTCAAGCGCGCCTTTGATTGCGGCTTCATCTGTTTTCCAGCGTTCTTCCTGAAAGTTGGACCAGCTGACGCCGACGGTCATGGCATGCCCATCAGCCCAGACGGCGGATGCGAAGCCTGCGACAGCTACGGCTGCCGCTGCGATTAGTTTTTTCATGTATTCCTCCCAGAATTGTTCGCCCTTCCCATCGGGAAGGCGGGCCGAGTCGTTGCCCCGGTTAACCTACATTCGTCTGATTTAATTCAGGTGTCAAAATAATAATTATAGACCAATGACGAAAAGCGCATGTTTTTCCTTCCAATCCACCAGATTTCACGCCATCCTCCATGATGCAACGCGAATTCCCGCCCAAAGGGTATGCTTTAATTTAGATGGTGAATTTATGGATAGCGACCTTATTCCCTCTGCCTTTGTGCCCTCGGCGGGGTGTGGTCCTTCGCTTGTTGATCCATTGAGCCTCCAAAAACCGATGCGTCAAAGGGTGTATGAACATGTGCGCGCGCAGGGCAGTGCGGCGCGCAGCGATATCAGCCGCGCTCTGGAGATCAGCCCGGGGTCGGCCACAACGCTGACTGCCGATCTGATCAAGGCCGGTCTGTTGCGTGAAGTGGACCAGCCAGAGCGGGATCACGGACGGGGCCGTCCACGTGTGGCGCTTGAGATTGTACCGAAAGCGGGTTTTGTGATCGGGATCAACCTGGGTGATGTTGGACATACAGCGGCGCTTGCGGATTTTGCCGGTAATATGATCGCCGATGTTTCGCTTGATTTGTCCCTAACGGGGCGTCCGATGACGCAAGTATTGGCCGAAGTTGAGACACTGATATCTACGCTTTTGGAAAAGTCAGGCATGGAATTGGCCGACGTACGCGGCATTGGCATCGGCATGGCGGGGATCATCGATCATGATAGCGGAATCGTGCATTGGTCCCCACTCCTGAATGCGCGGGATCAAGCATTTGGCGGTGCGGTGCGGGAACGATTTGGATGCCCTGTCGTTCTGGAAAATGACGCCAATATGCTGACGCAGGCCGAGCTTTGGTTCGGGTCGGGGCGCGGCAAGGCGGACTTTGCTGTTGTCACAATCGAGAACGGTGTCGGCATGGGACTGGTGTTGAATAACCAGCTGTATCGGGGGTCTTTTGGTATGGGGCTTGAGCTGGGTCATACCAAGGTACAGATGGACGGTGCCCTGTGTCGCTGTGGGCAGCGCGGATGTCTGGAAGCCTACATTTCCGATTATGCGCTGGTTCGCGAGGCCGCGACGGCATTGAATATGTCGTTGGAGAATAGCACCAGCTTTCAGCCCGTGTTAGAGACGCTTTTTGATGAGGCATCAGCGGGAAATATGGCGGCGCGTCAGATTTTCAGGCGGGCGGGCCGCTTTCTGGCGCTGGGCTTGTCCAATATAGTTCATTTGTTTGATCCCGCTCTGATTATTCTTTCAGGCGAACCTAAGACCTATGAACTCATGTATGACGATGGTGTTTTGAAAGATGTGCAGACCCTGACATTGTCACGTGGACAGATGTCTTGTCAGGTTGAGGTACATTCGCATAGTGATCTGGATTGGGCACGGGGTGCCACGGCGCGGGCCTTGTCGGACGTGACGGATCAGATGTTCAAAACGGAGAGTACGGCTTGAAAGCTTGGATTGCGGTAGTTGCCTTATTCTTCGCTCAGATAGCCGGGGCACAGGTGTTGTTTGAGGACCGTTCGGACGGGTTGCCCGAACAAATCTATTCCGGTGGCTGGGCGCATTTTGTCGGCGGAGGCGTCGCAGTGTTTGACTGCGATGGTGATACCTTGCCTGACCTGTTTGCCGCCGGAGGAGAGACCCCGGCAAAGCTGATGCGCAATACCGGTGATTTCCGGTTTGTTCAGGCAGAAGTGCCGGAATTGACGGCGGTAACAGGGGCCTATCCGCTGGACATAGATGCGGACGGGTTCATGGACCTGTTTGTGCTGCGGGTCGGGCCAAATGTGGTCTTGCAGGGCGGGCCAGAATGCAGTTTCGCCGATGTGACGCAGGCTTGGGGGTTTTCGCCAGATGATCGCTGGAGCACTGCCTTTTCGGCTTGGTGGACAGCTGCGAATGACCGTCCGTCAATGGCAGTCGGGAACTATGTAGACCGGAACGATCCGGATGGGCCGTTTGAAGCGTGTGACGACAATCTGCTGCTAACCCCTGCACCCGTCGGCTATGATATCAGGATTCTGACACCGGGCTATTGCACGCTTTCGGTGCTGGCCGCGCAGGATGCATCACAGCGTTTGCGGGTCCGGTTTTCAAATGACCGCCACTACTATGTCATCGGTGGGAAAGAACAGATGTGGGATACCGCGCAAGGCCGCTTTCTTGGCCCTGCTGACGGCTGGCCAGATATGTCGATTTGGGGCATGGGCATCGCGTCACGCGATATCACGAGGGATGGCCGGGATGAGGTGGTGTTGACCTCTATGGGGGATCA
>RCMY010001235.1_pt1 | contig 24436 bp, 25 predicted proteins | sample 2041341 | NCBI WGS metagenome assembly RCMY01 (sample SAMN09708234, study PRJNA481090) | Marine sediment metagenome, whole genome shotgun sequencing project.
CGTCAGGTCGGCGATCGTGCCGGCCTCTCGCTGAAGGATCGACCGTTCGGCCTCGGTGGGGTAGTACTCGGCGAGACCCGTGATCTGGTCGAACAGTTCGCTGCCTCGGTCGTCGTACAGCCAACGAGGCGGAAGCCGCAACGGCCGCCGTCCGAGGCCGCGGCGGACGTCGTCGATCAGGGCGCGACGGGACCACTCGGGGTCGAGGTGGATGTCGAAGGTCGGTGCGATGATGGACGTGGTCATCGGGGGAGGTCTCCTGTTGCGAGTCGCACGCCGGACATCGGCCAGCGGGCTGCCGGGGGGAAGAAATTGCGAAAGCCCCCCCGCCGGTAGGCAGTCGAGTTACCGTCGCACGCTTCGATATCATTAAACCGATCCGTCTATTGGACCTCACCGCCCTTAGAGATGTCACGACAAAGGGTAGCATCTTTGATCCGAATTTCAATGACTGTCTCAAGCGCATGATGTTCTTGCGGAATCTCTGCCGCCGCATAACTATTCCAGTAATGCCAAACGACGAGATGTTTGATTATTTACCAACCCAAGTGATCGCCGAGTTCCTCGCGGCGAAGAGAAGCACCGCTGTGGATGGGATTATGTTTCCATCAGCTCAGGGTGCTGATGAATCCCTCAATTTCGTTCTTTTTCATAAGTCGGCACGGGTTGACGAAATTGAACTGCCAGAGGGAACGGAGGTCAAGGCGTCTCTGCGCCAAATTTATGAGGATGATGCAGAAATCGAATACAGCGTAGTTGAAGAAGTTCCGTCACAGGAGAAATCAGAAAAGAATAGGCGTTCTTACGTTTCTCAGTCAACGCGCACTAATTCCGGCGGAGCTATACCGGATTTCGATTCACGCGAACCAACACTGCAAATTGACTTGAATTCTGTGCGTGTCCACCAAATTGAAACCGTAAAATTCGGGACTTCGGAATACCCAGTCAATCGACACAGATGGGAGAAAATAGATCCAGATTTCTGATCATTGTTGAATCCTAATTTCTGGGTAGTTACCAAGAACAGTATTGGCGATACGAATAAAGTGGGCAAATGAGACATATTCTGAAACCGAAATAGCTTTAGATCAAGTGAAATCGAAGAGCTATATTACTCGAATGATTGTCTTTGGTGACTCGGAGAGAGAGCCATACGCGTGCTAGCCGTTCCAACGTCTCATCGGAATTTAAAGTAGTTGCGTAGAGCGAGGCCGGCCAAGAATAATAGCACAAGATTGGTTATACCCTGTGCTGCTGAAGCCACCTGGATTTGCCAGGGGATAGTAATCAGGCCGGGACTACCCTGTTCGAAAAGCTCTATGACCGCCGATTGGAATGCAGGGCGAGCAGTTGCCCCGAACGGAATAGCGCTGGCAAACGTTACATCGAATAGCGCTCCTCTACTCTCACTACTTATTTCCCCTATTATTGCTGAGTACAGGTAATAAAATCCTGTGTTCGAGACTACCAACCAAAAAACGGGTAAGAATATACTGCGCCCGCAATTCGAACACCAGCGGTACAGAGACATCAGGACAGTTGCTATGAGAGGTCGCCACCAGCCGGTAAGCCGAGTGCGCCAGTCAGCACGCCACCAATCGTTCCAAAATATGCCTCGCTCTGCCTGGCGTTCCAGGATAAACAGGTCTCGCTCGGCGTCGACAGCATGAATTTCCCCAGCAATACCCCGCAGCCGCCGCAAGCTTTTGATCGTATTGCTATTTGTTGTCCAGCGTCGAAACGGGATTCGAAGTGGCCCCAATTTCTGATATCCACCGAACGAGAATCGGACTCCCGTCCAGTCCAGATTCTCGCGGTGTTTGGTACCACGAAAGTCGGGGGGCGTATAAAAACGGGCAGCCGAGAAAACTGCATCTGACAGAAACTCCCGTTCAGCGAAAGAGGCCAATCCAAGAAACTGAACGTGTGAAAAATCTATTGCACGAAAGTAAGTTCCCGCGTCAGGGAAACTGGCATTGATATCAACGACCTCGCTAGTGTATTGAGTGAGACGTTTGTTTTGCCGCTGCGCACCAAAGAGAGCAGACCCCTCGAATTTCGCGCCGTGGAAGTGGGCATTAGCCTCAAATGTCGCGCCGCAGAACTGGGCAACATCTCCGAATTCCACAGCAGTGAACGTAGCACTATCCTTGAAGGTCGCGCCGTCGAACCGGGCTTTCTTCCCGAAAATTGCTCGGCTGAAGTCGGCATATCTACTAAACGTTGCGCTGTCGAACCGAGCATTCTCCTCAAAAATTGTGCGGTTGAACTGGGCATATGTCCCAAACGTCACGCCGGTGAATTGGGCATTCTTCCCAAACGTCGCGCCGTCGAACTTGGCGATATCCCCAAACTTTGCGTTTTCAAATTGGGCTTCATTCCCGAAATTCGCGTTTTCGAATTGGGCTTCATCCCCGAAAGTAGCGCCAACGAAGAGGGCTTGTTCCCCAAACGCGAACCCTTCGAACGCAATGCTGCGATTCTCATCTAAAGAGAAATCGACAAACGTGAAATCGGCTCCTTCGTTGGGGTTTTCCGAACGCCACTTATTCCAAGCCTCACGTCCTTTACGAGCAATTTCAAGATGCTTGGGGATTGCCATAGTGCTTGTTTGTTTTTCTAATACAGAAAAGTCGCCAGTATAGCTTGTGCGTGCCAGCACGAAAACAGATTAAACTATTGTATGTGCCTGCTAAAGCACGGATAAACTAGCGGCCTGCAAGCATTTATAGTATGGCGAACAATTGAACGCATGAGAGAGAAAAAGCGCCCCCGTAGCAGGTCACCAATTGAAAACTCTGCCGTAAAGAGAATAATACTTTTTGTAGCGGAAGAGCAGCGATGCAAATGCCGCCGAACAGTCGGGTAAGTCGATGTGGGTATGGTTGAAAGATACCTTAGATAGTGCAGCGAAGAGGTTGCTGAGACTTACATTGAAACAAAGAAAACCGCAATTCATGACGCAGCACATGGGATTGTTGCCATTTCGCTTTATTTTCTGCCGGTTCGAGTAACCACTATCCCAATCGAATCAGATAGAGCGGGTGGCTATGCCATCAGTGACTACAGCGAGCAGCATCCACCTACGTGGGGCTGCAATTGGTACCTTATGACACGGGCAATAGTTAGGTACGCGGGTCACATTGCGACCATTCGGTTAGCGTTTGATGAAATCCCAGAAGAAGCTGGGACCAAATATGATTACGACAGCGCATTCAAGTTTTGCGACGATTTAGCTTGCAATGTCAAACAAGAACGTGATTTGTTCATCTTAGAGGCACTGGGCACGGCAAAAGTGATCGTGGAACAATGTTGGGAGCAGATCAGCCTGGAAGCTGATTTCCTGAAATGCGAACGCGGCCTAACAGGAGCTCAAATTATGCAAATTCTCACTGAGTACCTTGAGGCAATTCCACGGGTTATTTTCTGACTGTGTAAGTTTTTGACCGCCGATCTCTTAGTCTAACAAACAACAATAAGTGGCGAGCAAGTAACAAAGATACTCGTGGGTAGAGGGTTGCCGAAAAAGAATAATTGATTAGTTATCCTTTTACCCTTGCATCGATTGATCATTAGCGCTTGAGCTTAGCAAACTTGTTTGTAGTGCGTTGTGGCGTTGCAACGCGGCTGCGGTCGGCCGGCGTCATGCCCAGGCGCGATAAACAACTGGTTAACTGCTGGTGCACACTCGCAGAGCAGGCCATTTTCATATTGATCAATTGACCGTCGCGGCCGCGAATAGGGATCACGGTCGACTTCGCTTTTCTCACAACACACAGTAGATAAACCGCTTGCTCGAGTATCGGCCGATCGCTTTGCTGTAGCACCCCCGATGCGATGTCGCGCACTAATTCGCGCCACACCTTTCGCTCGTCGTCACTAAGATGGCGTGGCGGCGTTTTCTTAAACGTTGGCGCCTGCGGTTCAGCACTGCGCTTGCGGTCAGGGTGTTTTTTGTACGCGCCCTTGAGATCGAGAATATTCGAAGGTGTACGATTTCTAGCCATAGTTTTCGAATTCCAAATTTTGGGGAAGTAAAAATGCGCCTAGGCGGCGCTCTACGGCCTATAGGCTGTAGAGATTTCGACCCCCATACCCCCTGAAGCGCCCGGCTATCATAGGTTTGCACTCACTTGGCGCACCTACACGGTCGCATTTTGATAACGAAACAGCTGCTTCCCGGTCAAACCATAGCCCAAAATCATGCCTATTTGGTGCCGCTTTCGAGTGGAATGAGCTCGATAATACGCCGCTTCCTAGCCGAATTGCTCAATTTCTGAGTGGTTGTCAGCCAATTTCATTTGTTAGCAAATGTCATTGGCTGGCATTCAACGTATCAAATGCCACGCAAACTATTCTGCTAAGGCTTGTCGTCAGGATACCCTGCTCACCGCGCCTACCCGCCCAGGTCCAAACCGTGAATGCAGTCGTGGCATTACGGTTTCCTCCGTAACACCACCAGGACAAATCACTATGATGAATTTGGCATCCACCTTCACTCGAAACACCTCTGAACGCGATTGCTGTTTAGCCTGCGACGGTTGAAGCAGATCAATAATATCCGGCTTGAATGCGATAAGCGCCGATTTGGTGTCATGCGTTAGCAGTTTTACCGGCGCGTCGACGCAAAGCTTGCCCTGCTGGACGGAAACCCGTGCGCCGTGCTTGCGTAAGGTGTTAAGCAGCTCGGCAGCCGGCGCGTTCATATTTCAAAATATTCCCGTTCGTCTTCATGTGTGTATACGCTTTCTTGCTCCGCATTGGCTCGGTCGCCCCAAGCGTCCCAGCCAGCAGGCGTGTCACCACGTCCGAACAATTCTATGCGGCTGTGCCTTGGGTACATGGTTGCGATTAGTTCTGCCACTTCGTGAGGCTTGGCGCTGTGGTCGCCGCAATCAAACCTTAAGATAGAGTCAGGCCTCTTTGCGGGCTCCGGCGCGGGCAACGCCCCCCTGGCACCAATCAGCAACAATTCGTGCTGCTGTCGAAAATAGTAGCCCATGCCGTTTTTGCCCTTATCCCACACAGCGCAACTGTGATAAGTGAAACCCCAGGCTTCTAACACTTTCATTGAATCGCATAGTTTTGAGCTCGTTGCCCACATGAATAGAACGGCATCATTGTGGGAGATATCACCTACTGGAAGTGCGCACATCGCCTCCAGCGTCATCGTGGGGTAGTGATTTTCGATAACGCGGTTTTCGCTATTTGAGTAGTCGTCTTGCCAAGGTGGGTCGCAGTAGACAACCGGATATTTCTTGTCGGTGGTTAGCTCTAAGTTACCGCCAGCAATTTCATTGTTTTTTTGGCTGCTTTCCTGCCGGCGAACAATGGCTTTTTGTACTCGTATTTCTTTCGCTTTTTGTAAGATTTTGCCGCGGCCGCGTGCAACGATTTCGTCTTGTTTGGGGGCGGCTAGACTGGCTATGTCCACTCCAGCGCTAACTGATAAAGAACCATCCAGCACTCGAGCATTTAGCGCCGGCGTGCCTTCGGCGCGAACCTGGGCAGCGCGCTCAACACTGCGCTTCCCAACATTCAATAACTCTGCTGCCTTTGCCTGTGAGGTTTCGCCAATTGGCGAATGCTGATTCGACCCCTGCTTCATGGTGACAATGTTTGCCGCCACCATAGCCCGCTGGCTTTCGCTCAAATGGCGCCGGTGCAGGTTCAGCGATATGACATAAGCCAGCGGGTCAGCGCCCTGGTAGCGTATAACAGCGGGCTCAATGCCAGCCGCTCGAGCAGCTCGCAGCCGGTTACGCCCGTCTAACACTTTACCTTCGTGCAGAATGATTGGTTCGCGGATTCCATTAGCGGCGATATCAACTTTCAAGGCTTCAAACTCCGCGCCCGCAATCAGCGGGAAGATGTTCGACAATTCGTGAAAGTCATAGTCAATCATACCGCCACCACGATGCGCAGTTGATTTGACTGGGAAAGCCTCGAAGCTTCACGCGGCGCACTCGTTGGCCAGCTGCAGTTCGTCTGCATAGTCCGTCCCTATTCGTTCAGGTATGAAGATTTCCACCTGAAAGCTTTCGGCTAGCCGATTCGCCGCTGTATATGCAGCCCTTTGCCCTCTAAAATTGGCGTCGTTGTCCGCGTAAATACTGACGCACTCAACCCCTGCAGGTGGTTCAAACTTTTCCATCAGCCCAGCATTGCCGGTTGCCCAACACGCCACACCGAATAACTTGGTTACAGCCAGTGCCGTTTCAATCCCTTCTGCCAGGCCAATGCGCGCTGTTACTGGTGAGAGTCGAATAGCGCAGCCGTTCAAGCCATTAATCGGCGTCATCGACTTGCGGACATTACTTACAGGTGCTTTGTGGCCGTCTGCTGTTAGGTGTGTGGCGTGGAATGATTCGATCGCTCCCTCTGGACTTGTGTACGCCGCGACCATTGCCGGGAACGTGCCAACATGTTTCCCCCGTTCGTAATAGCGCATCGCCGGATGGTAGCGCAGGTGCTCCCCAGCAAACGGTATTAACCCTCGCCTTGCCAAGTACGCACTTACTGGACTAGCCCTGTCCACGGTTTTCAGGTTCTTGCCAATGCGGGTTAAACGCGCTCTCGCATTGCCGTGTTCAGCGTTCCGTTGCGGCACAGTATCCTTCGCAACATTGCCGATTATTTCGTCAATCTCTTTTGCCAGATCAGCGAACGGCCGGCCGGTGAATTTCATCAGCAGTGAAAACCCATCCCCAGCACCGCAGCCCGAACAAAAGTACGAACCGGTGCCGTTCTTGTTGTCATATCGGTATCTGTCTTTTCCGCCGCAGCACGGACAATCACCATGCTTGTTCTGCAAGTAATTCTCTTCAATGCCGAACGCACTGTGGATACTCACCCAATGATGACGTGCGGCGTCCACCGTTTTCATGCAGCGGCCTTCTTCGATTTAGCATATCGGATTTGCATGGCCTTGCAAAAACTACGTGCTTGTGGCCCTGGATTTTTTCCGATCTTGTCCAGCTTGTTCGGCCACTCGCCATAGTATTTTTTGTATCTGTAGGCCGCCCATCCGGGTGCATACCCCTTTTCTTGAGCAATGCCCAAGAACTGTGAAAACATGTCCTGCTTGTCGGTCATGCCGGCCTGCCGGCAACGTTTGGTCGCCGCGTTGCATGCGCCAAGCTCGGCCAGCTGCCCATCTTCAGTAACTACGGCTGACTGGCGTTCAGGCTCGAAGTGACACGCCGGGCACTCATGCACCTTCGCCGGTTTCATGTACTGACATTTTGGGCAAGCCTTCGGCAAGGGTTCACTGCGTTGTTGCTTACCCGAAACGTTAGCGTCGCCATCGTCCAGCGTCTCGTGGCCTAGATCGGTGACGAATCCCAAGCGGCGATGAGTGTCGGAGTGATCGAGTATCAGACAATCGGTTTTCCCTTCCGCCGTGCGCAAACCGCGGCCGATAATTTGCGTGAAAAGTATTTCAGACTTCGTTGGTCTCGCTAGAATGATGCACCTGCAGTCCCAGTCAACCCCTTCCGTTAAGCATCCGACATTGCAAACCACCTGCAGCTCACTGGTATGAAACTGCTTGCGTATCTGCTCGCGTTCATCAAGATCGGTGTAAGCGTCGATATAGCCCGCGCGAATACCGGCTGCTGCAAAGTCGTTTTGAAGTTTGCGAGCATGCGCCCGATCCACCGCATAACACAGCGTCGGCCGGCTTTCGCCTAACCGCAGCCAGGTCGTTACGATATCGGCCACCAGTTTACTGTTACTCATTACATCGGCTAAATCGCCCTCGTGATAATCGCCGGCGACTGTGCGCACATGCGACAAATTTGGCGTGCTGGGAGCATACACGCGAAACGGCGATAGATAGCCCTGTTCGATCAACTCTGCTGTGGTCGACGCAATGATTAAGTCGTCGTAATGCTTGCCTAGGCCCTTCGTCCACGGTGTTGCGCTCAGCCCAACAAACGGCACCGCATTCCATTCAGAAAACCACCGTTCAAAAAACTTAAACCATCGGTGCGCCTCGTCGACTAGGACGACATCGGCCGCCGGCAACCGCTTGCGCTTGGCCAGGGATTGAACCGAACAGACCTGCACGGGTTGCGCCGCATTGGTGAGCTCGTGTGTTGCCTGCACCACTCCAATAGACTCTATGCCGGCAGTCATAAAAGATGCAATGGTCTGGTTCACAAGAGAAATCGCTGGCACAACAAACATCACCCGCTTTCCCTTGTCCAGCGCACCTTGCACGATGTGCTCAGCCACCACTGTTTTGCCAGCACCTGTTGGCATCAGCAGCATCGGCCGCGTATGCCCCGTGCCAAGAGAACGCCGCAACATTTGCATAGCGCGGTCCTGGTGCGGCCGGAGTGGTTTAAGCTTCGCGCGGCTACTAATCAAATCTTGTTGATTCACCGTGCCCCCATGGTTCTAACAAATCTGTATTGCCGCGTGCGCGTAATGATCCGCAAACCCGTATGACTTTATCCAGGTAAATATTGGGGGCGGGAATTGCGGCAACTTGCCAAACGTTCGCAGAGCGCATTATTTTTGGAACCCGGTTTCCTGCGACGGCAAATACCGTCTCCCTCCACCGGGCCGTAGTTAGGCAGATAGTAAGATAGTTTTGCCATTCAACTTCTACGTTCTCCACAGTTGAATTTCTTGCCGAAAATATCACTGAAATCGCATTTTCCGGCGTTAATACCGTTGCCAAGCGAACCGCTGTAACCCTTGTATTTCGTGGCTGGGAGGGCTTTTTAGGTAGGGTAGGTGTAGGTATAGGTAAGGTATAGGTAAAGGGCATGATTAATCGGCTCTCCCCAGAATGGATTGAATCACGCTGTATTGCAGCTGGTCATGTATGGGACGTTGCTTGCGATTTTCGGTTACTGTTCTTACCTGCCCCGAAACAACGTGCTTGCCAAAGTGGCTTACTGGCACGCGATCAAGCCGCATCGTTCTATCCACTGGGCACACCCTGGCGAATTCATCCATTAGGTCGGTATGCTGGTTTACTTTGAATCGTTTGTAGCGGCTTTGCTTGTCGGGCTTCCCGATCAACTTGCCTAGGTTGTAGTAGCGCGGCAGTATCTCGCCATTAGCCTTGCCAAAGTCGAGTATCCGGAACCATATGATCAATTTAGGACTATTGCCAAACATTAGGCGCGCTTCATGCCGAGTGTACGCCAGAGTATAAATACCGGGCCGAACCAGTGGAGCCAGGCTGCATTCACTTTTGGCAGCGGCTTCTACTGGCCTTAGTTGCTTGACCTCACCCACTACGCTGCCACCGTGCGCATAGGATGGCTATTTGAGTGGCGATACAGCAATTCGCCACTGGGCTTCACAGTCAGCCATGACTTGCACAGAATGCCTTTCCTGGGGCCATACGTTGCGCCCACCAGCCGCCTAGAGCTCGGCCTAAGGTTAACCGCAGCTCCCACGGAGCGCCCCCGCAGCGACCACGCTTCGCTAATAATTGCAGCCTTGCCTCGGCAAACGTTGCATGTACAGTATTTTTTGCTTCGCCGGCAGTAACGGCAACCCTCGCTGCTTTGTGTGAGAGTGGTCCTGATTTGGTGGGTTTTGGATTGTGCGTTAAACTTGTTCATGTCGATTACCTTTGCTCGGGTCGATTGATTTCGGGGCTCCCTGGCATGCCAGCCATGGGAGCCCTGTTCACTTAGGTATCAAGCGCTGCTGCTGTCATGCAGCCTCATCGCTATTTGGCATGCAGACTTTGAACACGTCTCCAACGCGCGTCCGGTTATTTCGCCCGGCTTTAATTGTTGGAAACGGCCACGTCCCTCTAGATCTTTTAACGCCGGCCGTACCAGACGCCCAGCCAAGAAATATTTCCACCTGGGCATCTGTAGCCAACCGGTCGGCAAAATAACCAACAGCATCTCTATCAAACGGGTTATCGGCCTGTTGTTTTTTTGTACGTCGAACTTGCTTCACGATTTGAGCCTCCAGTGATAAGCGTTAATTTCAGCTGGAAACCCACAGTTGCGAACCCAACCTAACCAGCGGATTCGAAAGTTATCAGAGCTAAACCTTGTTTGAAGGTTTGCGGCGGAAAAGTCTAGTTTGCGGCGGAAAAGTCTGGGATGCGGGAGTTGCGAATGTTGGATTACTTGCTTAGCGGTCGATAAAGCTAACTCTTTTCTTGATACAAGCGCTTGCAGCGCTTTTTGAAAGCTTCGCCATCAACCAACCCTGTCAAACCGCCCGATTCTTCTATGGTGTACTGCTTGTGCTTTGCGTCGTGGGAATAGTTGAAGCTCTGCTGCAACGCATAATTGCTTTGAAGTTCTCTTCCAATTACCTGAGAAATTTTTTTCTTATTTGGCTGACAACTTATCAATTCGAAAGCAGCCATCATCGCCCTCTTGAAGTCGTCAGGTTCATATTTTGGCTCGATTAACTCCCAGCAATCGCCTATTGTTCGGGCACTGATTTTTACTTTTTCGCCGCGATTTTCTGATAGTGTTGTTTTAATCAAGCCATCGCTTGAAGCGGTAGGTTGCTGTTCAATGTTGATTGCCGGGTTTCTTTTCATTGGGCACGCCGGTTCTGTTGTCTCGGCATACATTTTTGCGCGGCGTTTTTCAAATTCTTTGTACCGCGGGTCATCGAAAAAGCTTTTGGGCGACTCCGAACCTACGGCTCTGCTCATTGTCGCAACCGTTTCTGCTAGCTTTTTATCAATACTGAAGAAGCTGGCTAACTCCTTACTTTTTGTTATCAGCGATTTATCAATTCGTTCAAGTTCACTAAGCTTTGAATTTGCGATCGCTGTGAGCGCACTTTTATCTGGCGGCGGCGTGTCAGCCGGCTGACGCGTGGTGGGTTTTGTTACCGATTGTTGTTGAGAGAGTTTCTTTGAATCCGGATTGCTTTTGGAACATTCCGGCGAGGATGATTTATAATTGTCGTCAGTCATGGCGCGCACTCCGCTAAGTATGCGTTTTGATAGACTGGTTTGGGGGTGAGCGCCCCCGCCAGTTGCTTATCCTATTCTAAGCGTTTTCAGATTGCGTAGGTAATTGGCTGATATGTGCGCTCTCTCGGACGCCGGCCAACTTGAGCACATAGTCAGTGATTTCTTGCATTGGCTTCCTGAGCCTCTCTTCGTCCCAAACGATATAGCCCGCCGTTACGTCACTACCCACACTATGGTTTACTAATCGCTTTACTGCGTAGGCTGAAATATCCAGCGACTCCGCTATTGTGATGAACGTTCTTCGTAAATCGTGAATAGTGAAGTACACGCCCGATGCTTGCCGAACCCGTGCGATACAGCGCCTGGGGTCATCAATTGGGATATCCTCCCCCTCGCCAGGGAAAACGAAATTATTGTGGGTGTGCGCTATTCTGCGCTTGAGAATATCCAAAGAAAAATCTGACGCTGGCAGCGTTAGCGGCTCTCCGCTCTTGGTGTTACTAATCGTGAACGTTTTTTCGCTCAAGTCCACATCTTCAACTAGCAACCCAGCAGCCTCGCGCCTCCGCAGTCCATTCAATAGCGTGAAAATTAAATAGTCTGAAACCATTTGATCGTAATCAACTTCACACTCTTGAAGTTCCAGAGCAGCTGTGAACCACGGCCGAAGCTCGGTATTCTTGATCCTACTCTTGCGCCGGGTTTCTTTATTCCAAGCCTTCGTGTGGGTTAAGCGGCTTACAGGGTTATCTGGGAATAAGCCCTTGCCGTTTTCATCTTCATACTGTCCGTGCGCAAAGTTAAAAATTGCGCGAAGAACGCGCATCGATTTATTTGCACTGGATTTCGATACTTTTGACAGTTCTTTGTGACGCCGAGCTACATGATCACGGGTAATTTCCGATAGCGGTTTGTTGCGCCAGTCGACCAGGTGTTTCTTCAGAATGGTTTTATAGTTGAAAACTGTATTCTTGCTCAAATTGGCCCGGATAACCAAGTAGTCATCAAAGGCCATCTGCAACGTCACGCCTTTAATTCGGTTGGCGCGCTTTTTCTGGTTTGGATTTACACCGCGACCTATTTCTGCACAAAGCTGCCGCGCTAATTCTCTGGCCTCCACTACTTTGAAATCACCGCACGGCCCAATGGTCACAACCGAACCAATAATGTTCCGCTTTAGCTGATACGTTTTATGGCCAGTCTGAGTGACGCAGGCTCTAAAACCCACCACTTCGGAATCAGTGAGAAAAGTACGTATTTTACTTGGTTCTGCCTGCAGTTCGGCCACAAGCTTTTCAGTCAGTTTGACGCGCCCTCTCATATCCACTCCAATTACGGTACCCGTTCGGTACCCGCTGAAGCGTAAATACCTGTTAGTCTTAGTTAGCTTTGGTAAGTATACAAGCTACTGTTTTTATTATAAAGATAGGTTTAATAGTGTTTCGTTATATTTGGTTAATATAGCTTTCACATAATTCATAATGCTGGGGTCGGTGGTTCAAGTCCACCCGTAGCTACCATTACAATCAACAAGTTATACGAATTCTATTTTTTCGAGCCGCAACTCTTTCAACTCCGCTAGTGAAAACTGCCTATGTGCGGCCGCTACAACATTGCACCCACCGACCGCGTGCCAATGTATGCGCTACAGTGTTCCTTGCTCGGGAACCAGTGTGGTGTAACGAATAAAGCGTACAAATAGAGGCTCACAATTTGTGCTCGGCAAGGCGCAGCTAGCACCTGCCCTGCGCTCAACGCAATCCCTGCTCCTTAGCCATGGTCAGCGCCAGGTCTTCAATCATATCTTCCTGTCCGCCGACGGTGCCGCGCCTGCCCAGTTCCACCAGAATGTCGCGCGCCGATACACCGTATTTTTTTTGCGCCCGCTGCGCGAACAGCAGGAACGAGGAATACACGCCGGCGTAACCCAGCGTCAGCGCATCACGGTCGATGCGTATGGGATGGTCCATCAATGGCACAATCAAGTCCTCGGCAACGTCCATGATGCTGTATAGGTCAACACCGCATTCGGCACCCATGCGGTACAGAACTGCGACAAAGACTTCCATAGGAGTATTGCCCGCGCCTGCGCCCAAACCAGCAACCGAGCCGTCGATGCGGCTGGCACCGGCCTCGACCGCTGCCAGCGAATTGGCGATGCCCATGCCCAAATTATGGTGACCATGAAACCCTATTTTCGTTTCCGGCTTCAATTTGGCGCGCAACAGTCCGATTTTTTCGGTGACCTCATCAGGCAACATATAACCGGCCGAATCGGTGCAGTACAGGCAGTTGGCACCGTACGATTCCATCAACAGCGCCTGTTCCAGAATTTTCTCGGCCGGCACCATGTGCGCCATCATCAGAAAGCCCACCGTATCCATACCCATCTCGGCGGCCAACCCGATATGCTGCTGCGAGACGTCGGCCTCGGTACAATGGGTCGCCACCCTGATCGTAGTAACACCGCAATCGCGCGCCATCTTAAGATGGTCGACCGTGCCGATGCCCGGCAATAACAGGGCGGATATTTTCGCTTGCTGCATCTTTGGCACGACGGCCCTGAGGTACTCTTCGTCGCTGTGTGCCGGAAATCCGTAGTTGACCGAGCGGCCACCCAGGCCGTCGCCGTGAGTGACTTCGATCAAGGGTATGCCGGCGGCATCCAGCGCGGATGCGACATCGATCATTTGTTGCAACGAAATCTGATGCTGCTTGGCGTGCATCCCGTCGCGTAAACTCATATCATGCAGAATGACCTGCTTGCCTTCAAGGTTCATAGTGTTGTGTCTCCAGTCGTTTCGGTCACACGCGTGGGGGTAGTTGTAGGGTGCCGTTAGCGGCTTCCTCAGCAAACAGTTCCGCAGTGCGAAGACCGGCGGCGGTCATAATATCGAGGTTGCCCGCATATTTCGGCAGGAAATCGCCCAGACCTTCAACCTCCATATATACTGTGACGCGCTTGCCATCGAATATTGGTCCGTTAACCAAACGGTAGCCCGGCACGTAGCGCTGCACCTCCTCGACCATCGCTAACACTGACTCGGTAATGGCATCCTTTTGGGGTTCTTCGCTGGTCAGGCAGTGCACCGTATCGCGCATCATCAATGGCGGGTCGGCCGGATTGATGATAATAATTGCCTTACCCTCCGTGGCCCCTCCGACTTGTTCAACGCCTGCCGCGGTAGTACGGGTAAACTCATCAATGTTAACGCGCGTTCCCGGACCCACCGACTTCGATGCCACCGTGGCGACGATTTCGCCGTAGTCTACCTTTTGCACCTGGGAAACCGCCGCGACCATCGGGATGGTAGCCTGCCCGCCGCAGGTCACCATATTGACATTCATTTCCAGCTTCTTGGCGTGCGCCTTCAGGTTGACCGGTGGGACGCAAAACGGGCCAATCGCGGCCGGCGTCAAATCGATCATGATGACGCCGAGCTCGTTGAGTTTGCGGCTGTTCTCCGCATGCACGTACGCAGACGTTGCATCAAAGGCGATACGAATATCATCCTCCTCTACATGCGCTAACATGCCAGCCACACCAGACGTAGACGTCTTAATACCAAATTCACGGGCACGTCTGATCCCTTCGGATTCCTCTATGCCCACCATCCATACCGGCTCGATCCAATCGCTGCGCATGGCTTTCATCAACAGATCGGTGCCGATATTTCCCGGGCCTATGATAACTGCTTTCAATTTCTCGCTCATGGTTTGTCACTTGTATAGTGGTTTGAAATAGTAGTCCGAGCTTTACTGCGGTGTCAGCTATACGCAACGCATCGTCACTTCACCCATATCCTGATAGCGGACTTTAATGCTATCGCCAGGCGCTACTAATACCGCCGCTGTCACCCCACCAGTCACAAACCCTGTCAACGCGGAGTTAGCGGTGATTTTGGTGGCGTCGTACGCCTGCAGCTCGGCGGTGTCCATGTGTTCGGCGAGCTTTTCGATATCCGTCTCTGCAAGTGTTCTGATCATATTTGTCTCGTGCAGGATTAGTTCTATTGGGCAAATGCAATCAGGTTCGCGAAATTCGCTATTTCCCGTACCGTCAATCTTTACGCTCATCACAACTCCAGCAACCACCGGTTCCAGCGGCACCAACGATTGGGACAGAATACTTCGCCGGCTTTGAGTGGGATTCCACATTGCACCACGGGATTGTGCCAGAGGGAATACGCCTTTGTCTTTCACAATATTGTAATACGGAAGCGCCTTTTTTCGGTGCTCTCAGCTCACCAGAGGTCCGATGGAAATTTCCGTCAAGTCGTTGAACTGTCGACGCGGGCGCAAGCCATCTTATTACGATTACGTGTTTTACAAGAGCGCGAACTGATCAACATGATTGCGCGCGGCATCATTATGACCGACAGCAGTAACAGCATCGCGGTTGAATCGCAGTTCCCGGGATTCAATGACGGCAGTGTTGCAGATGCTTCCACTTCTGCCTCCGGTGATCTTGAAACCGGTACAAACACGAACGAGAATAGACATTAGATACTCGGCCAGGCAATTGCAATGCAGCGGCAAGTACCAACCTTTACAAGGCAATGAACCTGATATTGTTAGCGCTGGAGCATATATGCACAAATTGTTACAAGTAGATTTCCCTTTCAATTGCTTCTTTTGGAAGAAAATGACAGAAGCACTACATGAATTGGCTCTCTCAATAACTGCAGAACCTGGATTTATTTGGAAAATATGGACTGAAAAAGAAATCTTTAGCGAAGCTGGTGGTATCTATTTATTTGAAAGCGAAGAGACAGCGAATGCCTATCTCGAGAAACACACAGCCAGACTAAAAAAACTTTGTGTTCCTGAAGTACGAGGACGAATCTATGATATTAATGTGCAGCTATCAAAGATAACAAAGGCACCAATAGCATAGATAACCATTCCATCTAACGCAGCTACAAGAACCAGACTTCTTACACGCAATGAATCGGACAATTTTTTTGTTATTTCGTGCACCTGCTACGCCCTATTTCTTACAAAAAAATACCGGGAAAGTTGCCAGTTACCACGGCGTTATACCTCAATTACCAATATATACTAATTCGGTAGTTTAATGAAAAATGGTTACTTCAATCATCTTAATTACTGCGGAAAGACACAAAATCAATGATGTTGCCCAGCAACTGGCGAGTATGAGTGAATGTTCTGAAGTGTTTTCTGTTAGTGGCAATTATGATCTGGTGGCAATTATTCGAGTAAAAACCAATGATGAGCTAGCAGAATTTGTTACCAACCATTTAGCGAAATTTGACGGCATCGAAACTACAGATACAATGCTTGCCTTCAAAGCATACTCAAAGCATGATTTGGAATCTATGTTCTCTATGTAATGCTCGACCAGCCAAAGTGGTAATGGTGCAACTGAATCGCCCCGAATTTGCCAGTAGGATGATGTGTCCGAAGGCATATTGGGCACATGTCGAGGAGTACATCAACAGAAGGCGCACTTAGGCGACGCAGCTGATTGCACTCTGGCGGCTCGCCCGAAGGGAAGCAGGTAGAAAATGCAAGCGATCACATATCAGCCCAATATTGCGGTCGAGTTGTCATATGTCAGTTGCAGTACTTTTTAACAGCCTCGTTAGGTTGCCAAATTCGCCGCATCGTGAATCTGCTCAAAAAATTATTGCGGCTATAAACAGGAGAATAGAAGATGAGTAAGGTAGTTGATGAAGTAACCTCAGCAAATGCAGATTATGCCGCAAACTTCGGTGATAAAGGTGATTTGCCAATGCCTCCTGGCCGACAGTTTGCCATTCTTACCTGCATGGATGCTCGCCTAGACCCTGCTAAATATGCAGGCCTTGCAGAAGGCGACGCTCATGTGATTCGTAATGCTGGTGGTAGAGCCAGTGATGATGCGATACGTTCCCTGGTGATTTCATATAAGTTACTTGGAACAAAAGAATGGTTTGTCATTCATCATACGGATTGCGGAATGGAAACATTCAACAACGAAATTATGGGTGACCTATTATCGGGTAGCCTGAAAACCGCCAGTGTAGATGAATCAGGTTGGCATGATAGCAATGCAGGTGGCGGTACAAATGATGGAAAGTTCATCGAATGGCTTACCATCAGTGATCAACCCAAAAGCGTTTTGGCCGATGTTCAACGAATTAGAAGTAATTCAATGGTGCCAGGAGACATTCCTATTTATGGTTATATTTATGATTGTAAATCTGGAAGACTTATAGAAGTCCCTGAAGCAACAGAAGCCGGCAAGGCAAATTAACTCGGTGAAAAGCTACGCCACTTCGCTATGCAGCTTTTGACATCCAGTTCTTTGCGACGTTATCCGTTCAGAAAAATCTACATGGAAATAATGGCAGCGAGTGCCGGAAGCAGGTGGCATTGGCCAAGCGCATCCTGCACAAGCACGGTCTGGATTATGTGGCATCGTTCTGTGCGGTGAAAAAACAGTGGCTGGGCATTTTCCTCCAAGACAAGGTATGCAGAGGCGTCCTACCATATCAGACGCGCGCCTATGCACCGAGCCCTGCAGCCGCCTCCTCTGCATGGCGTCAAGCCTTTTCAGCGATTCGGCTCGGCCCGTGTATTTTCAAGATTTTTCCGCCGTTTTTCTATGCGCTTAGTGCTATTTCCAGGCTAGCTCGGTAGCATGTTTCCCTTGAACGAATACACTGGCAACAAACGTACACAATTGATAGAAAGCGAGGTCGAATCCATGATTGACAGCTATCAGAATTTTCATCTGCAGCTACTGGCCGGAGAGTGGCGCGAAGGCAGCGGCGAAGAGTCCCGTCCTGTTATCAACCCATATTCCGGCGAAACACTACTTTCCATCCGCTCCGCCACCTCCGACGACCTGGATGCAACTTACAAAAAGGCCGCAGAGGCGCAGCTAGCCTGGGCAGACACGCCGCCGGCTGAGCGGGCAGCACTGCTGCTGCGTGTGGTGTCGATCTTTGATGAGCGCAAAGAGGAAATCATCGACTGGCTGATTCGCGAGTCTGGCAGCACACGGCTAAAGGCCACCATCGAATGGGGCAGCGCCCGCGCGATTACTCTGGAAGCGGCAAGTATGCCCGCCAGGGCTCAGGGCGCAACCATGAGCAGCGATATTCCGGGGAAAGAAAACTTTGTCTATCGCCGCCCTTTAGGCGTTGTGGGCGTTATCAGCCCCTGGAACTTCCCGCTACATCTCTCGCAACGTTCTGTGGCACCGGCTATTGCCCTGGGTAATGCGGTGGTGATCAAACCGGCCAGCGATACGCCGATCAGCGGAGGCTTGTTGCTGGGCCACATCTTTAAGGAAGCGGGTCTGCCAGCGGGAGTGCTGAGTGTGGTGATTGGCCCGGGATCGGCCATCGGTGATGATTTCGTAGCGCATCGCATACCCTCCCTGATTTCTTTTACCGGCTCAACGCCGGTTGGCAAGAATATCGGCAAAATCGCAACAGGCGGTCGTTACCTCAAAAAGGTCGCCCTGGAGCTGGGTGGCAACAGCCCATTTGTAGTGCTTGATGATGCGGATGTCGAGCAGGCTGTGAAAGCGGCGGTGTTTGGCAAGTTTTTACATCAGGGGCAGATCTGCATGGCAATCAACCGGATTATTGTCGATCAACGTCTGTATGACCGCTTTGTTGAAGGCTTTGTCGCGCATGTCAGCAAGCTGAACGTCGGCGACCCCTCTGCGATGGAAACCGCTATCGGCCCTATCATCAATAAAGCCCAGCTTGAAGGTCTGCAGCAGAAAATTGCCACAGCCAAAGAGCAGGGGGCAAAAGTTCTGCTGGAGGGCGAGATTCACGGGCACGTGGTACGGCCACATGTGTTTGGTGACGTAACGCCCGATATGGAGCTCAGCAGCGATGAAATTTTCGGCCCGCTTGTTGGTATTCAAAAAGCCCGGGGCGAAGAGCACGCTCTGGAGCTGGCCAATGGTACGGAATTTGGTCTCTCCAGCGCCGTATTCTCCGGCGATCTGGACAGAGGATTAAGATTTGCCCGCAAAATCAGGGCTGGCATGACGCACGTTAACGATATGCCGGTGAATGATGAGGCGCACATGCCGTTTGGCGGTGAGAAAAACTCGGGGCTGGGCCGTTTCAACGGCGACTGGGCCATCGAAGAGTTTACCACCGTGCAGTGGGTGAGCGTGCAGAGGGTTCCAAGACAATATCCGTTCTGATCACGCCCGTGAATTGAATTGGTCCGGGCGTCGACAGAGAACGACGGGGTTTGTCAATTGAGGAGATCATATTGATGGACATTAAAGCAGCGGTAACCCATAGCCAGGGTGAAGCGTTCAAACTGGAATCTGTGCAGCTTGCAGATCCTGAGTTTGACGAGATACGAGTGCGGATTGTTGCGGCCGGCGTCTGCCATACGGATGTTGTCGCGCGGGATCTGGGTATAGCGCCCTTCCCGATCGTACTCGGTCATGAGGGGTCCGGCGTTGTCGACGCCGTTGGCGCGGGCGTGTCTGATCTGCAAGCCGGTGATCATGTGGTGCTGTCGTTTGCGCACTGTGGTAATTGCGGGCATTGCCTGACCGGCCACCCAACCGTTTGCGATACCTTCAACGATCTTAACTTTGGTGGAGCTATGAACGATGGCAGTCGTCGGCTGGCTCAGGATGAACAGTCGCTGGCGACTTTTTTCGGCCAATCGTCATTTGCCACCTACGCCATTGCCAAGTCCAGGAATGCGGTGAAAGTCGATCCGGACGTTGATCTGGCACTATTGGGGCCGCTGGGATGTGGTATCCAGACTGGGGCAGGCACAGTTCTCAATCGGCTTAAACCGGAATTTGGTTCCAGCATGGTGGTTTACGGTGCCGGTGCTGTGGGTCTCAGTGCGATTATGGCCGCCAGGATTGCCGGTTGTCAGTACATCATTGCTGTCGATGTGCATGATAATCGTCTGGCTCTGGCCAAAGAGCTCGGCGCGACCCACGTCGTCAACGGTAAACACGTGGGTGTGGTCGCGGAAGTCAAGGCACTCACCGCTGGCGGCAGTCATTATGCTATTGAAACCACAGGGGTACCCCAGGTTGTCAAGCAGTCACTGAATGCCTTGAGGCCGTTGGGTACAGCCGCAATTGTTGGCATTACACCCGAGGTGAATCTTGATATTCACAATGATCTGATGGCCGAAGGAAAAAGTATGATCGGCGTTATTGAAGGTGATTCTATCCCCCGGGTGTTTATTCCGCAGTTGATTGCGTACTACAAAGCGGGCCAATTCCCGTTCGACAAACTGATTAAATTCTATGAATTTGAAAAGATTAATCAGGCGTTTGAGGACTCGGCTAACGGCATTACCATCAAGCCGGTGCTGAAAGTAAGTTGATTGTGCCGAGGAGGCAGAGTTCTATGCCAGCATCTGCGCCAGCCTGGCACTGGATTTTGATGAATTCCGCGTCGTGTTCGACTCGCCAGATGCCCTGCAGGCGGTTCAGCAGGAATGCGTTCGCTGTCGGCAATGGGGCGTGCGCTCCTTTCCAACGCTGCTGCTGGAACACGATGGCGAGACAAAGCCGCTGGCCGAGGGGTTTGTCACGGCAGAGCAAGTACTCTCTCGACTGCGGCAAGCGATCGCCACGTGAGTCGAATCTCTCCACGCCCGAATGCCGAAGAGCCGGGGCTTCTCTGGAAAATGGAAAGCTGTTGACCACAGTGGCGAAATGGTTGATGCTCAGTTTTTTCCACTCTACTAGTTAAAACTGCCTATGTGCGGCCGCTTCAACATAACCGATGATGCCTACCTGCAAGCATTGTTGAAAACGTTGGGCATTGATATCGGCCCGCTACCCGAGCCACGCTATAACATAGCACCAACAGACCGCGTGCCGGTAATTCATGAACTCAACGGCAGCCTCGCACTCAACCAAATGCGCTGGTGGCTGGTGCCCAGCTGGTCAGACGGTCCCAGCCAGAAATACGCCATGTTCAATGCGCGCAGCGAAACGCTGGCAAAAAGCCGGGCATTTCGTGGCCCCTTCAAGCGCACGCGCGCCATTATACCCGCCAGTAGTTTTATTGAATGGCAGAAGACGTCTGGCGGTAAACAGCCCTACCTGATCGAGCAGCAGGACGGTGCGTTGGCGTTTGCCGGGCTGTGGGATTTGTGGGAGCGAGATGGGGAGCAAATCTATTCTTGCAGCATTGTGACGACAGACGCCGCGCCAAGTTTCGAGTGGTTACATAATCGTATGCCGGTGATGTTGGACAGTGATGGTGCTGCGCATTGGCTTGACCATGATGTAGACACCGAAGCATTAGCCACGCTGTTTAAACCGGCACTGCTAACGCCGCTGGTGATTACGCCGATTGATCAGGCCATTAACAACGCCCGAAACAAAGATAAACCTAAGACTGCGGGCGGAAGTAAAACGATTCGCTAACTATAATTTTTATTGACATATGAGCAGACAGACATCGTTCAAGTAAGTGCGATGCTCGTGCAATGGGCCGACGACTATATGTCAGAGGTTATTGCGAACGAGGATAAAAAGCAGAAATTTACAACGGAAATGAGTCTTATCTTTAAATTACAGGGCAATCGGTTCCAGAAGGTCTCTGTGAACAAATTTTATAATTTGGTTATGTCGCAGTTCCATGATCTGGAACAAGAGTGCTTCAATTCCAGCCTGCCAGAGTAGCGACCGTGTAACATCATAGCACGACTCAACGAGAGTCATAGCCTAAGAAGTAAATATCATCAGGTCGCATCATATTTCCTAGTGTTTATCATGGCAATCGCAATATATGAGTACTGGACCAGAGGAATAGGGCAGTTTGCCGATTGAGAATGTGGTAAAAGGAACCAACTCGTCCATATTGGCTGGAGAAATAACCACCGGCGGATGCCACATCGGGAAATCGATAGTTGGCGGATTTAAAGCTGCTAGATTCACATTGCTATCAACTGATGTAGCAGTAATCGTAAAGTTGACGGGTGACTCAAATTTGCTAACCGGCTCAATATTCGGTTGCACGAAATTGCATGTAGTGCACTTTCGTAGCCCGGGCTATCCAGCACCGTGCATCATCGCTTTGGAATAAATTTAATGGAGCTAATAAATCACGTTGACGCGTGACATCTTCGTCTAAATCGCTCCCGCACTGGTTCGCTAAAGATGCTAGTTTCCCATTCGGAGAAAATCAGCGGGCGTGATAATGTCAACTCCACGCCACGGATGCAGTACTAAAAGATCTTGGTCACTACTGACGATACAGTCTGCTTCAGCGTCGAGCGCCAAAGCAAGAAAATGGTTGTCTTTTGGATCTCTACAATCGGTGATCTCCGCTAGTACTGGCACCATAGTCGCTACATGCAGTAGGTGGCGAATGAATACCTGTCGATCTTCATTCGACACGTAACGATCCCATTTATCACGGGATAGGACGCTGGCCAGTTCCTGCATAGTCGACTCGGAAACCACTACATCAGCCTGCTTTAGCGCTTTGTCGACAGCCTGCGCCGGAACCGAGTTTGCAATAAGTAAACGACTAATCCATGCATTGGTGTCTATGACGACCCGCACCAGCTATTCGCCAAGTAACTTGTTAAGCCGCTTCTCGGTCAATCCTTTCGCCGCTGCGCCTGCGGCCACATGATCGCAGAACCGTTGGAATTCTTCGATATTTGCTTTCGTTAAGCGCTGATAATCCTCTGGAGAGATCACAACGGCAACCTCTCGATTCTGACGCTTGATAGTGACTGGCTCACGTTGTACGGTATCCAGCACGGCTGCAAACCGCTGTTTTGCATCTGAAGCAGAGACATATCGCATAGTAGTACCATTGTCTAAATTGTCCAATTTAGACAATGGTAACGGTAATCAATTCAAATGGAAACAGATATCGTTAGGTCATTGAATCTGGTCAAGAGTTGGTATGCTTCCGAACCAGAGCAATGCTTGATGGCCCAAACGCGACCAGACTTGCAGCGCTGTGAGCCCTTCAAAAAAACCTCGGCGAGCAAGTCGCAATCGCGAGTAAAAGACTAGCTTTCCGCATCAATAATATTACTCTACTCGGCTTCGTTCATTTCAGAGCGCAGCGTAATATAGAAGAGTATTAATTCTTGGCGCTTTTCGGCAGTAATTATGGCTAGGGTGTTATCATCTTCTTCAGCATAGTGAGCTTGAGTAGCGGGCACCCAAAATAGCAGCGAATATTATTCACTGCTATTCGAAATTGTAAGTACAGGTCCTCTCTACTGTTTAAACAGATCCCCTATTGGGGACTGTCTAAAACGGTACTTCCTAAAACGGAACAGGCCGTATGCGGAAGGAACGGCCTTTCATTTTGCCCTGGCTTAGCTTCTGTCGCGCTTTTTTGGTGACTTCACGTTTGACGGCAACGTAGGCCCAGTTGTCATAAACGGTGATCTTGCCAACATCAGAACCGACAATATTTGATGGGACGGAACTATTCTTGCCATTGGTCGTACCAACTTCTTTACCAGTGAGAGCGCCCAAAATATCGCCCGGCCTGAGTTTTTGTTTTTTACCGCCGTCAATTTGTAGCGTTTTCATCGCCGGGGGTGTTACAGCCTGGCCCAGCAGAACTTCCTTCGGTAACGGTGCCGGCGAAATAGTGCGGCCGAGGTAATCTTCCAGCAGCTTAATCTTGTATTGTTCCTTGCGGCTGTACAAGGAGCACGCCAAGCCTTTGTTGCCTGCCCGGCCGGTACGACCAATTCTATGCGTGTGAACCTCGTTGTCGCGCGCAACCTGAAAGTTAATAATGAGATCGATTGTATCGATATCAAGACCTCGAGCCGCAACATCGGTTGCTACCAGGATACTGACGCTCTGATTTGAGAAGCGCATTAGCGTGCGGTCTCGATCTCGCTGCTCCAGGTCGCCGTGTAAAGCCAGCACTGAAAACCCGTGCATCTCCAAATTTGTGGCTACCTGCCGCACCTCGTGTTTCGTATTGCAGAAAACAATAGTCGCGCGCGGGTCCAAATCATGCAGTAGTAAACGTGTTGCCAACAGTCGGCTCTCTTCATTTTGCTCGACTTCAAAAAACCGTTGCTCTATCACACTGTCGTCGTGGGATGATTCTACTTTCACTGTGATCGGTTCGCGCATAACACGCCGCGAAATCTGTTGTATGTTGTCCGGGAACGTTGCACTGAACAACAGCGTTTGGCGTGCGCGTGGCGTTTTGCCTATGATGGCATTGAGAACATCCTGAAAGCCCATCTCCAGCATGCGGTCTGCTTCATCAAGTACTAAGGTTGTGAGGTTCTCAAGCTGCAAACTGCCCTTACGCAGATGCTCATCTATACGCCCCGGGGTGCCAACGATAATATGAGCGCCGTGCTCAAGCGAGCCGATCTGCGGACCAAAAGGCATACCACCGCACAGAGTCAGGACTTTGATGTTATGAATACCTCGCGCCAGGCGGCGAATTTCCTGCGCTACCTGGTCGGCCAGTTCTCGCGTTGGGCATAGCACCAGAGATTGAATGTGAAAGCGTTTAACATCGAGTTTTTGTAGCAAGCCCA
>RCMY010001236.1_pt1 | contig 24433 bp, 21 predicted proteins | sample 2041341 | NCBI WGS metagenome assembly RCMY01 (sample SAMN09708234, study PRJNA481090) | Marine sediment metagenome, whole genome shotgun sequencing project.
GCCAGTCTCTGCGGGGATACCTGACCGAAATGCAGATAAGGAGAAAGCCCTGACTGACCGCCTACGCACGGATTGTTGCGGGTATCGGCATAAGTATTCAGTTTACTCTGCACAAAAGACACTGCCGCCTGCATTGCCGCAGATTCGCCTGCCTGCAGCCAGGTATGCATACCGGGTGTCCGGTCGGCATCAAGGGCGATAGAAACCGGAGCACAGGCAAAAGGATGGTACTTGAGAGCCGGGATATCTGTGAGATAACTTTCTAGAAGTCCTTTTATTTTCGGCCGAAGCGTATATGCGGCATACTCTTTTTTGGGTGAAACAATCCAGGCAGGAATAATATTATGCGTGTCCACCTCATAATATGGGATTGTCAGCCCGTTTATAAGCTGGGCTTTCCAGCGCTGTTTAATTCTGAGAGGATCGAAATCGCCGATCAGCGCATGGGCATCGATCCGACGCAGAAAGTCGGGCAGTATCTGTTCGGGGCTTTGTTCAAGTAGTGTAAAACCAATATTCAACTGATGGAGTTTCTGCTGCACTTCCAGAAGCCCCGTGAGCATAAACCGGTAGTGGGGCAAGGTGGCTCCCGGATAATCGGCAATCAAACAGAAGACCACCAGCAATCCTTTGCGGCGGATTATAGCCTCCTGCTGGGCCGACAAAAGTGCCCAGTTATCACTTACTCTCTGGTCCCGGGACATCCAGTATATGACAGGACCGTCTCCCCTGCTTCCATCAGACAGAGGCCGACGTCTTCGTTCTATATCGCTGTTTCGTCTATTCATGCCAATATGTGGATTACAATGAGGAAGCAGACTGGTAGTAAAAACAATTACTCTCCTGCTGTTTATTACCTCTTGATGCTACGGTAACACATGCTTACAGATTAATACAGCTTCACCTCTTTGCGAAGTTGATCAAGAGATGCATAGAATATAGACTTGTTATAGACTTATAATAGCTTCGAATAAACTGTAGAAATGGCCGGAAAATTCTTCAATACATTGGATAAATAACAATGAACCCCTCCACACAAAACGAGACGATTAAGCCTGACACTATGGCAGACAAAACTGTCCTGATAACCGGCGCAACCGGATATATCGGCAGACGATTAAAACATCGTCTGCTGCAGACCTCTGCGCTGAATGTCCGAATTTTCGTTCGCAACAAGAATAAGGTTCAGGTTTCCGTTGCGGACCAGGTCGATATCAGGGAGGGATCCACTTTTGATAAAGATGCCCTGCAGGATGCTCTTGCTGGCGTTGATACAGCATTTTACCTGATCCATTCCATGGGGACTAAGGATGATTTCGAGAATATGGATCGAGTCAGCGCCGAGAATTTTCGAGAGGCGTGCATTGAGAACGGGGTGCGGCGAATTATTTACCTCGGAGGACTCGGCGTACGCAAAGACGCCAGCAAACATCTATTAAGCCGTATTGAGACAGGAGACATTCTATCGGCTAAGCCTGATCAGGTTCAAACGATCTGGATACGTGCCGGGGCGATTATCGGCTCCGGCAGTGCGAGCTTTGAAATCATCCGGAATATCTGCCAGAAGTTGCCGGTAATGGTAGCTCCCCGCTGGGTACGAAACCACACCCAGCCCATCGGTGTCGAAGATGTGCTTTCTTATCTGCAGGCATCGGCTGAACTGCAGCATACAGGTAATCTGGTTGTCGATATTGGCAGTGAAAAACTTAGCTTTCAGGAAATGATGCAGCAGGCATCCGAAATTATGGGTCTGAAAAGATATCTTATTCCTGTTCCTGTCCTCTCGCCCCGCCTCTCCTCTTACTGGTTGATTCTCTTTACCCCCCTTCCCTATTCACTTGCCGCCGCGCTGGTTGAAGGCCTGAAAAGCGAAACGATCCTGCAAAATGATAACGCCGCACAATTGTATCCAGAGATACAGCCACTTTCGTTCAAACAGTCCGTTGCCGATGCCATAAAGGAGCTTGAAGACAACCAGGTGCTCAGTCGATGGTGTGACAGCAGCAGTGGAAAGGCCTGCGATATCAAAGATTTTGACAACCCTGCCGGGGCCATTTTAAGGGATACCCGGACGATTCCGTTTGACAATGGTGAAGCTCAGCAGGACGTCTTTCAATCAGCCTGTGCGATCGGCGGCCCCAATGGTTGGTTTAAATACAATTATCTCTGGCGAATCCGGGGGATTATCGACAAACTGATCGGCGGCTACGGACTCAATCGCGGCAGACGCTTAAGCGGCGAATTGCGCGTCGGCGATGCGCTGGACTTCTGGAAAGTGGCCGATATCAAACCCGGCAAAAGGTTGCTCCTCTATGCCCAGATGAAAATACCGGGCGAGGCCTGGCTGGAATTCGATGTGCAAGCCGATCAACTGGTCCAGACCGCCCATTTTCTGCCCCGCGGAGTGCTGGGCCGATTGTACTGGTATCTGGTTCTACCCTTGCATCATTTTGTCTTCAACAATCTGGCCCGGACTGTGGTCAGTAGTGCCGGAAAAGCACCGTGATAACTCAGCTCTTTTTGAGAGCATTATCTCTGCCGGTTCCCCCAGATCCCCCAGGCAAAAATAACTGATGCCAGCACCACCATAACGACCCACAGCCAACTGTCCGGACTGTCTCTGCGCACGACAATGCCACCGATGAGCAACCCTACTGAGGCGATCGTCCAGGACAGTTTGCTGATCGATCTCTCAAGTCGCACAAACAAACTGCGAGTTTCGGGCGTAAAGGACGTCTTTATTGTCAGATTGCCCCGCTGTGCCTCTGTAAAAACTGCGTCGACACTCTTTGGCAGTCTATAGATGGCCTGGCCAAGGCTGACAAATTTGTTCAGCCATTCCCGCCAATTCAATTGCAGGTCCCTAGCCGCGAGACGTTCGGCGAAGGGGATAATCTCCTGCCACGGGTCAAATGTTGCATCGAGACTCGTTGCAATGCCGGACAAAATGGCGACTGCTCTGCCGGCAAAAAGCATATCCGCCTGGAACTGAAAGGGGGCATCATAGATAACATCACGATATTCTTGCATCAAGTCCCTGACATCAGACTTAACAATCCCTTGCATCTGCCGGGCATTGGCACCCCATAAACGATTGAGCAAAGCCTGATGCGCCTCTTCCAGTCTTTTTAGATCAGCTCCAGGAAGGAGTGTTTCCGCCTGCACATAGGCCTGGACGACACGAAAAGCGTCACGGGTGGCTATCCCGACAACATATTCCCGAAGTGCCGAGCGCAGCCGGTTGGGAATCACGGTCATCATGCCAAAATCAACGAAGACCACCTGAAAAGGACGGTTTTTCTGGTACGCAACCAGCTCACCGGGGCGAAAATCAGTCACGCCCTGCTGCCGCTCCGCTCCTGTTGGCAAGGGTTTGATGAAAATATTGCCGGGATGGGGGTCGGCATGAACGAAGTGGGTCTGAAAAATCTGTTTGAGATAGAAATTGTAAATCTTTTTCGCAACATCTTCGGCGTTGATGCCAGTCCTAACAATTTCCTCCTGGTCGGCAACCTTGATATACCCGACATTTTCCATGGTCAAGGTACGGCCAGCACTGTAATCCCAATAAATACGCGGTACGTATACCTCTTTATCCTCGACAAAATCCTGGGCAAACCTTTCCGCATTTTTGGCTTCAGCAACAAAATCGAGTTCTGCTCTGGTGACCCTGGTGAACTCGTCTATCAACCAGTCCAGATCGACTCTTCTGCTGATCCGCCGGTAGCGTTTCAGCCAGCCAATGGCCAGACTGATCGCCGCCAGATCGGTTTCAACCAGAATATCAATGCCAGGCCGCAGCACCTTGACAGCTACTTCTGTATTATCTTCTGCAAGACGAGCAAGATGCACCTGACCAAGCGAGGCCGCACCGACAGGCACAGGCGAGAACCATGCAAAGAGCGCACTGATCGGCCGATCAAAATCCTCCTCGATCTGGCGGATAATGGCTGCAGGCTGCTCTGCTGGAATCTCATCCCGTAAACCGGCAAGTTCACTGGTCACCTCCCGGGGCAAAATATCGACTCGAACCGATAAGAACTGACCCAGCTTAATGAGCACTCCACCCATCTCGATTGCCAGTTCGCGATAGTTTCGACTAATTTTCTGCCAACGTTGCGTAGGTTTTCTCCTAAGCCAACGCAAGCCCGGTCGATTTAAAATAATATCCCAGAAAATGAGATGCACAAACAATCCGACAAAAAATTTGCGCACGGCTTTATAACGCTTTTGATCAATGCTGCAGTTTGCCTTTATTTTCTTAGGCGTCGGCACCATGTCATCAGGTGAATCCTGCGTTGATACTCGATTTCTGGTCGCTGCATGTTGGTCCTGTCTGCTCAAAATAAGTATCCGTTTTATGCTAACTGGCTTTTATCCTGATATAATTTGCCCAATCATCGTCGTTATCGTTCTTCTGCTACAGTATAGATACTCAGGCCCTCATTGATAAGGGGCAATTACCGTTGTTTACCTCTCTGACCATAAATGATGCATTTATCCCGGTGCCTTGCCGTGCTGTGTTAAAATATCAAATAGAGGAAATCAAGCCTGACTCGTGTTGATCCTGTTTGCCTGAAACAGCTTGCAGAAATATTTTCCCATCTTAGAATGGTAGTCTGGAGTACAGACGAACTGTGTTTACTCGGCAATGCTCTCAATCATTCCCTTAAAAGATATTGAAATGACAACAAAAAAAATAACCTTATACAGCTTAACTACCTGCGCTTTCTGTCAAGCCATTAAGAAAATGTTCGACGACCTTGCAATCTCCCATACTTGCATACAAGCCGACGAACTTTCCGCTGAAGATAAGAAAAAAGTTCTTAAGGAACTCAGGAAAGTTAATCCACAATGCTCCTTCCCTACGGTAGTTATTGATGATGAGGCTATCGTTGGCTACAAGGTTCAGGAAATAAAAGAAAAAATAGGCATTCATACCGAAGTGGATGAGCTTTACGACATGCTCAAGAAAGTCAACGAGCCCAAAGGCTATTACTTGAATGGCGACAAAGAAAAAGTCTTTGAGCTGCTGCGCAGCCTTCTCACCAATAAAAAGCGCTATGGCTATATGGCTTGTCCCTGCCGACTTGCCTCCGGTGTACGCGATAATGATCGTGATATCATTTGCCCCTGCGTATATCGTGAACCGGATGTTGCGGAATATGGCAGCTGCTTCTGCTCGCTCTATGTCTCAGCAGACTGGTATACCGGCAAGATGCAGCGCGAGGTAGTTCCCGAGAGGAGACCGCCTGAACTCTATGAAGACTGAACCGCTGCTCTGTACGTTTATTGGAGCACAAGGAGACAAATCCTTTCTGCGAGCAGATCCTCATGTGTTGATGTTATACAAGTCCCTTACTTTTTAAAGTTCAGAGAGCTATTTTGCAACCTTAGTTAATGCAGTGCAACTGTGCTGTTCTTTTCATTCGATTTAATTTTAGGGAGGTAAAGGTGATACATCAATTTGATACGGTTATTGTCGGTTCAGGTGGTGCCGGCCTCTATGCCGCGCTTGAAGCCAGTCAAAATTCCAGGACGGCGGTTTTGTCTAAACTCCACCCGGTGCGGAGTCATACCGGTGCCGCCCAGGGTGGCATCAGTGCGGCGCTGGGAAATGTCGAAGAAGACAAGCCCGAATGGCACGCTTTTGATACGGTCAAAGGTGGCGATTACCTTGTTGATCAGCAAGCGGCGCAGACTCTGGCGGAGGAGGCAATTCAGGCAGTCTATGACCTGGAAAACCGAGGCTTGCCGTTCAATCGCACCAAAGATGGGCGCATTGACCAGAGGCGTTTTGGCGGCCATACCCGCAACTTCGGCGAAGGCCCCGTGCACCGGGCTTGTTATGCAGCAGACAGAACCGGCCATATGATCCTGCAGACCCTGTATCAGCAGTGCATAAAAAATAAGGTGTCTTTTTTTGATGAGTACCAGGTCGTCGATGTGATTCTTAAGGACAATAACTGCCAAGGCGTGGTTGTTGTCGAGCTTGCAACCGGGGAACTGCATATATTTGCCGCAAAAGCGGTGCTCTTTGCCACCGGCGGCTTCGGCCGGATGTTCAAGATCACGTCCAATGCCTATGCCAACACCGGTGACGGTCCGGCAGTATGTGCACGGCGCGGCATTCCTCTTGAGGATATGGAATTTTTTCAGTTCCATCCAACCGGTATTATGGGACTGGGAATTCTCATCTCGGAGGCCGTCAGGGGCGAGGGAGGTATCCTGCGCAATCGCAAAGGTGAGCGTTTTATGGAACGATATTCGCCGAAGCTGCTTGATCTGGCTCCCCGTGATATTGTTTCCCGATCGATTCAAACAGAGATACGCGCCGGGATGGGTATTCGTGGCGATAGCAAAATAGATGATTATGTCCATCTGGACGCGACCCATCTGGGCAAAGAGGTCCTGAAGAAAAAACTTCCCGATATTACCGATTTCTGCAAGACGTATCTCGGCATTGATCCGGCAGAATCCCCTATTCCGGTACTCCCGACAGCCCACTATGCCATGGGCGGAATCCCCACCGATATGCATGGCCGGGTGCTTAAAGATGCCGACAATACCATTGTCCATGGATTATATGCCGCTGGCGAATGTGCCTGTGTGTCAGTCCATGGCGCGAACCGCCTGGGCACCAACAGTCTGCTCGACCTGGTTGTTTTTGGCCGGCGCGCCGGCCAGCATATCGCCGAATATATCAAAAATGCAAAGGATGTAGAAGTCGATGACTCCGCAGCCAGCGATGCGCGACAATGGATTGACCGTGTCACCGATGGCTCCTCAGGCCCCCATGGCGGCCACATTACCGAGGAGATGCAGACCACAATGATGGAAAAAGTCGGCATTTATCGTAATGAACAGCAAATGCAGGCAGCCGTGGATGAAATCCAGGCTCTTCGCAAGCGCTATCATGAGGTCCGTGTGCAGGACACCAGCAAGAGTTTTAATACCGATCTGCTGGAGGTCATCGAACTTGGCAATCTCCTCGATCTTTCGCTGATAACCACAGCGGCAGCACTGCAGCGCCAGGAAAGCCGGGGGGCACACAGTCGTGAAGACTTTGCCGAGCGAGACGATGCAAACTGGCTAAAACATTCCCTGGCCTATCTGGACGGCGATACGGTACGACTTGACTATAAAAAGGTCGACACCTCAATCTGGGAACCAAAACCCCGTACTTATTGAGCTACAGGAGCCTCACATGAATATTATCCTCAAAATAAAACGCTATAATCCTGACACTGATAAAGAGCCGTATGTGCAGGAATATAAAGTAGATGTACAGCCAAACGAACGATTACTCGATGCCCTTATGCAGATCAAGCGGTTCCAGGATGGCAGTTTGGGATTTCGTAAAAGCTGCGCTCATGGGGTGTGTGGATCAGACGCCATGCGAATTAATGGCAAAGATGGGCTGGCCTGTAAAACTCTGGTAAAGGATGTGGCTAAAAAGGAAGGCGATATGGTGACGGTGGAACCACTCCAGCACCTGCCGGTTCTGCGTGACCTGATTGTCAACCAGGACGATTTTTTTAAAAAATATCGTTCAGTACAGCCTTTTCTTATGAATGATGAAAAGATGGACAGGCAGGAAAGATTGCAATCGCCGGAAGAACGCTTGGTGTTCGACGATACCACCAACTGCATCCTCTGCGGAGCTTGCTATTCGTCGTGCCCTATTCTGGATACGAAACCTGATTACATTGGTCCTGCAGCCTGCGTTCAGGCCTTTCGGTTCATTGCCGATTCCCGGGATCGTGCCAAAAACGAACGACTACAAATGGTCCACACGTCAGATGGGGTATGGGCCTGTGATAATCACTTTAAATGCACCCAGTGTTGTCCCCGCTCAATTCTCATTACCAAGCGTATCAACCAGACCAAACAGATGATTAAGGAGTTGAAGAAGGTTAACAAATGATGGTGTCGTAAAAATTCCCAAAAGGACAGCATCCTCCTACTCCATTATTCGCCCATAGGAGGTGTCCTTGATGTGCAATTTTCTATCATTTCGCCGTACCTTAGTACGTTGAAATGATAGAAATTATTACGCCTCATTTGCAAAAGAAGCTTATCGAAAGTCTACGCTTATCTACTGAGCCATCTTGAAATTGGGTTTAATGCGAAATTAACTAAAATTACGGTTTCCTTCCCGACAGCAAGGGCCGGTTTTAGTGTGGCGTTTCAAATGTGTCGAGCAACATTTCGCCCTCGCTCGAATCGTCTGCTTTCACGTCAGGCCGGCTGTTCAGGATCCGGGCACAGGAATTCCAGCGAAGTATGGCTTCCTGACTTTTAGGGTCATCAGCGGCAAGTGCTTCCTCAAAAGCTGCCATGGCCTTAACAAACCAGTCATACGCGGCGACTCCAGCTCCGGGACTGTCCTGATGGAGCTGAAACTTTGCCCGCCGTTCAAAAATAACTCCATGGTAATATGCCTTGCTGTAGGAGCCATCGAGTTGATCTATCACTTCCTGTGCCTGCTCAAAAGCCGGAGTAATTCCTGAATATCGGAATTTGTCGGTTAATGCCAGCAATAAGGTGATGAGAGCCTCTTGGTGACCGGGCTGCCCAGCCAGGATATCAAGGCAGATACTCTCTGCTTCATCTGGTTCGTTGAGGAGACGATAACGTTTGGCTTTCTCAAGCGCTGCTGCAGTTGCCTCTGGTTTCAGGGGTTTTAATTGTATCATATTATATGTCCTATAAGTGGGTTGATTGACGGCAGTCAATAGATAGGTACATCAAGATTATATGAATTAAAAATGTAATTACAAGGCCATAAATTGGATGCCCCACAGCAACTTCATCAAGCTTTGTGCCTGATACGTGAATAACAGGACCATAAAAAAATCCGTTTCCGGCAATGAAGGCATAAATGTGCAAGAACAGCCGACATTGTCAATCACAATCGAGGCAGAGCTCATCCGCTACGAGGCCTCGTCTATGCCTAATTAGGCCAGCAATCTGCTACTCTTCTCGACATAAAGAGTGCATCGGCCTTTTCTGAAGCGGAATGTGCAAGTTTCAGCAAGCTCTTTGGCAATCTGCCCGGCCCATTTCAGAATACCAAAGCAATGCTCACTCTAGAAAATACTCCATGGAATAACCTTCTCAGCAAGGTGTCAGCAAAGAAATTATTGAACATCCTGCAAGAACGGTCTTCTCTTGTACAGGCCAAACCGGAACCCGTTGCTCCTCTTACTATCGCAGCAGCAAGGAGCCTTTTCGGATTAATGCCATATTCCCTACTCATCGCTGTTTTTTTCTCGAGCAAAATGACAATCTTTTTCTATGCCATCCGCCGTAAAAAGCACACTGCAATACATGACCAGGCTCCAGATAAAGGCCCAGATGACGGATAAAAAAGCCAGTGCCTGCGGCAGTGGCCACTCGAAAGAAGCCGCCCCCAGCCGTGCACCGGCCCAGTAGGCAACAGGCCCGCCCACTGCACCAAATACCGCCGAGAGTACAGGTCGGGTTTTCAGCCAAGCCAGGCTATGGTGCGGCGTGATAGCCAGGCCGAGCCAGATAACTATGAGCCAGAGTGGAATGGGAAATCCGGGATTGGTAAATATGAAGAACCCGATCTGCTGCAGGATACCGTCAACAAGCAAGCCGAGAAAGAGCATCATGCCCATTATTTTAAGATCTGCGCCTCTGCTGCGGGTGAGAGCAAGATGGAGGAGCAGCAAAGGCAATGCCGCCATCGCTCCTATATTGCCACCGAGAACGCAAAGAAACCAGATGAGCTGATATAAAAGGACATTGATGAATATTTTCATATACTATCTCTGTCGATTGCCCGGACGGGATGCAACAACATGAACAACACTTATCGATCTTTCCAGAAAACCACCCTCGCAATAGCATAAATAATACTCCCAGAGTCGCCTGAAGGTCTCGTCATAGCCTTTACTGCGCAGGCCGGCAAACGATTCATTAAAACGACTCCGCCAATCACTCAGGGTCCGGGCGTAATCAAAGCCAAAATCATCTAACTGCCGAACGACCATGTCGGTTTTTTCAGCGATCAGCTGCAGCATCCTCGTGTTTGACGGCAGACAACCGCCGGGGAAAATATATCGCTGGATGAAATCAACCGTACCGGCGTATTGTTTATACTTCTGGTCGGTGATGGTTATGGCCTGCAGCAGCATTTTCCCGTCCGGCTTGAGCAAATCGCCGCATTTTGCAAAGAAAACCGGTAAAAATCGATGGCCGACGGCCTCTATCATTTCGATGCTGACCAGTTTATCGTACTGTCCCGTCAGATCCCGGTAATCACTGCGCAGTAAAGTTATCTTGTCAGTCAGACCAGCCTCCTTGACTCGTTTTACGGCCTCCTGGTACTGCGCATCTGAAATAGTGGTGGTCGTTACATGACAACCATAATTCTTTGCCGCATAGATGGCAAAGCCGCCCCAACCGGTACCGATCTCGATGACCCGATCCGTAGGCTGCAGATCAAGTTTTCGACAAATGGTGGCCAGTTTATAGATCGAGGCTTCTTCAAGACTACTATCATCTTTGGGATATATTGCCGAGCTGTACATCATGGTCGGGTCGAGAAAAGCAGCGTACATCTCATTGCCAAGATCATAATGGGCCAGGATATTGCGTTTTGATCGGTTTTTACTGTTACCGTTCAGAGCGTGGCGCAACAGATCCACCGGCCGGAGCAACCAGGCAAAACCCCGTTCCATTCGATCTAAAAAGGCCATATTGAGCACCAGAATCCGCACCAGAGCCGTCAGATCGTCTACTTTCCAGATTCCATCAACATAGGCTTCGCCGCCGCCAATAGAGCCGCCCAAAAGGACCTTGCGGTAAAAGCTTTTGTTGTTCACCGTAATATTTGCACGCAGCGGTCCACCATTGCCAAAGACCCATCTTTTATGGCCTTCGTGGAGGACAATCTGCCCATGCTGCAGTCCTGTCAACATTTTTAGGATAAGAAATCTTGACCAGCTAACAGGAAGATATTTCTTTGTTGCTGAAGTCTCGCATCGTGCGGCGGTTGTACTATTATTCATGTCATCTCCTTCTCGTAAGGAACATAAGGCACCCCTTTTCTATAGAGTTTAAAGGCCTGCCAGTAAATTCCTGCAACCATGTATAGAGTCATGGCCGGTTTTCTCAGCAGTTGTCTCGTGACAGAGCTCCTGGTAAAAGCGTGTCTTTTCAGTTTGAGCAACGCCTGGAAGATGCTGCCCCGCTCGTCATCAACGCCAAGTTGTACTGTGAGGATTTCATCCGGAACTTTGAGCTTCCAGCTATAGTGCTGGTTAATCGAATTAAAAGGCGATACGCGAAATTGTTTTGCATTCTCAGGATTAAGCCCATTGTCGGCAACATAGTGGGCATACTGATGGCGCTCATTCCAGGGAATATTAGACACTTCAGCCAGGAAATGGGTCAATGTGCCGCTGCCGTCATAACCGTAGTAAAAATTTACCGGACTAAAGTAGAGCCCGAGGGTTCGCATATTTAAGAGCCCACACACCTGTCCTGTGACTGGTCGGCCTGTGAGCTGCTCCATCCTGGTTCGTATTGCATCGGCTAACGGCACTGCAGGATCGCCGTAATAATCGGGGCGATGAAAACGACTGAGCGCCCATCTGCTGCTCGAGAACCAAGGGGTCAGCGATGGCAGGGAATCCAGCTCGTCAAGATTGAGAAACCACATAAAAAACCTGTACTGGAAACGGTGCTCTATCGGTATCTGTCGTTTATGGGCGATGGTGCCCACATAGAGGGCCGGTTTCATGATCGTGCTCCTATTACAGCACAAACCCTAAGAGCACTCTTGACGCCGTCTTCATGAAACCCGTTAAACCAATATGCCCCGCAGAAATGGCTGTTGTTGTGTCCTGAAATATCATCCCACCGCTGTTGTGCCTGTATAGCTGCGATATTGTAGACCGGATGGTTGTAGGTAAAACACTGGAGAACATGCTTCTCGGGGATTTCCTGATTGAGTGTCACCAGATAGGTGTTTTTTTTGGACAAGCACTGCAATATATTCATATTGTAGGTAAGTGTTGTCTGCACTCTGGCACTATCGACCATATTGTAGTTCCAACTGGCCCATGCCAGTTTCCTTTTAGGGAGAAAAGAGATATCACTATGCACAACAACATCGTTAGCGGAGGTCTGAAACTGTCTGAGAACAGATTTTTCTTCCGCAGACGACTCTTGTAGCAGTGAAAGAGCCTGCTTGCCATGACAGGCAAAAACGACTTCATCGAAGACAATGGTATCCTGAGCGGTGCTTACCTGCACTTTTTTGTCTGCTCTTGCAACTTTAACAACAGGAGTACTTAATCTGATACGATCACGAAATCCTGCCGTCAACGGTTCAATATAACTGCTGGAACCACCTTCAATAGTAAACCATTGTGGTCTGTTGGTTATATCGAGCAGCCCGTGATTATCGAAGAAACGGACAAAAAACTGCAGGGGAAAATCCATACAACTCTCAAGCCCCATTGACCAGATCGCCGAAATGATCGGCAGCAGGTAATTTTCTATGAATAAAGCTGAGTAACTGTTTTCTTGCAGAAATTGACCAATAGTAAGTGTACCGTTTTCATTGGCAGCATTGCGCACCTGTTTATTAAACCGGACAATATCTTTGACCATGGACCAGAACCGGGGACGGACCAAATTGCTGCGCTGGGCAAAAAGAGTGTTGAGATTGTTGCCGTTGTACTCAAGATCCAGGCGGTCATTTTTCACCGAAAAACTCATTTCGGTCGGCTGATATTTTACTCCCAGACGCTCGATCAGTTCGATAAAATTAGGATATGTACGATCATTGAAGACGATAAAACCGGTATCGATATCAGAGATTTCGCCATCCTTTTCAACTTTGACCGTATGGGTGTGGCCCCCAATATAATCATTGGCCTCATAGACGCTGATATTGTGGTGCGGGGCAAGGGTATGTGCACAGGTGAGTCCTGCTATACCCGATCCAATTATAGCTATGTCTTTGGGCATTATGCTCCCATAATTTACTGGTCGATTTTAAGCCAAATGGCTCACGACTGGTACGAAACCCATTTCAAGCTGGATGTACCACTTTTGGATATATTCATCCTTCTTCCGTAAAGAATATAAGAACAGAAACAAGTCCAGCAACAATAGCATAAATAGCGATCATTGATAGTTAATACTACTACATTGTCGCAGTCTTATTGCCCTTAAGAGATGAATAAAAAATCTGCTACGTAGCCGGAATATTGTAGCAGCAATAAGGGCTATTACTATTATTACTCTAGAGATTTCTTACTATTGAAACCGGATGTGTCTGGAGGTAACTTAATACAATCAAGAGAGGTGAATCCATTGACGGAGGATAGTGATCATCTTAACACTATAATTTTATATGAAAAAAACAGAAAAAACGGCAAAGCGGGCGATAGTAGAATTATCTCTTCAATGGCAGAGCCAGTATGCTCGGCACAATGAGAGGTGGTATACAGAAAAGATCGATTTTTGGCGTGATTTTTTTCCGGGCAGCCTGCAGCAGAATATCGCTGATCTTTTGCCGGGAGATACTTGCCGGGAAGCTTTTGAAGCGGGGGTCCTGGTGCCCGAATATACTGAGAAAAAAGTTATCGAGTTCTCCAAAAAAAATTTTGGCGGCACAAACACCAGAGAAGTGAAACGCCTGGAACTCGGAAATTTTTATCCGCAAAGTTATGCCTGGAAAGCACTGCATTCGTTCCCGGACAATGCCACCCCATTCCGGTTAATAGAGGCATCTGCCAAGAGCCTGGTTGCCGACACCAATCATCCTCTGGCCAGGTTTCCGCTGGCAATTGAGACATCGATGATTCATTCTATGGCTACTGCCACACAACGCGGTGGTGCATCCAATGATATTGCGGAGCTATTGACAATCAACGGTCCGGGCATGCAGGTACCTGACGCGAGATGTGCGATAACTCCCTATGCATCCTATCCACTGGCGAGAAGCAATGAGGAAGATGATAGCGAATTTTATCGATCACCAAGACTTGTTCATCATCTTGACAGCACCGCACGGGCCCATGTCCGGGCAATATACGGACGGCTGCTGGCACCGAAGCTTACAGTTCTCGATCTGATGAGCAGTTGGGAATCACATCTTCCCGTTACTTTAAATAATTGTCAGCTTACCGGCGTGGGCCTCAACAAGGAGGAACTGGAACACAATAAGCAATTATCATGCTCTCTCGTCCATGACTTAAATACGCAGCCATTCCTCCCCTTTAGCGACCACCACTTCGATGCTGTTATCTGTACGGTTTCCATCGAGTACCTTGTTCGGCCTCGTGAAGTCATGGCGGAGGTTGCCCGAATTCTTCGTCCAGGAGGGATTTTCGTGGTGATAACGTCGGATCGATGGTTTCCCGGCAAACAAATTACGCCATGGGCTGATTTGCATCCATTCGAGAGACAGGGTCTTATTTTAAAATATTTTCTGCACGAAAAAAGCTTCGATCATTTGCACACAGAATCGATACGTGGCTATCCACGGCCTGCCGAAGATCAACATAGCGACCGAATCTATTGGTCCGATCCACTCTTTGTTGTCTCCGGAAAGCGCCGGAATTGATCCTGTGCTTTTTACAGCGTTCTTATCATTTATTTCCAGATGAAAATAAGGGTTGATAACTCATTTTTAAATTCGTACTCTTTATTCCACATTTTACTTACAGAGAACAAAAGGTGCTGACTAACGGAAAAGTCAAAGAGTACTATTTCACGGTGGCTTAGCAACGAGGTGTTTTTTTGACGGAGCCATCAATAAATAGAGGGTGTAGTATGGATAAGACAAAAGAGCAGGGCAAAAACGAACACCGCAGTACCTTCGAGGAAGAGGAGGCCATCGACAGCGCCCTGTTGCAGATGGAGATACTGTACAAATGCCGCTGCGTCCAGCCGCCTTTTGGCACAAATGTGACTATACGCGAGACTAACAAGGACGAAGAGGAAGTATAACACTGCACCAGAGTGAACAAGGATGGGAGCAAAACACTCTCCGCCCGCGCGGAGAATGACATTCGCAGCTATCTCAGTCAAATTAGACCCGACTTCATCACTAACGCCTCCATGGCCAACCTTGGCTCTGATGGTCAACTGGCTTTCGAGGTAAACTATCGGGGACCGGTTCATCTTGCCAGAGTGGCATGTATGCTGAAAATACCGTATATTTTTATCAATTCTGCTGCCACTCTGCCCTGCGGCGTGAACCTTCAGGAAGACAATACGTGTGCAGACACGGAGCAGGTGGTGCTAAAACGTAACGATTGGCGTAGAGTTTGCGAAGTCGCGCCCAGGGTAGGCTATTTACTCGGTGCATTTCTGCAAATAACAACTCGATTTTTTTCACGAAACTAAAAAAGGAGAAAAATAATGTTAAAAATAAAAGGATCCGTCGCCGTCATCACCGGTGGCAGTGGTGGAATTGGCAGGACACTGGCTGAATACTGGCTGAAAGAGGGCGGCAAAGTGGTTATCGCCGATATCCAGGAAGAGGCACTACATGCAGCCGAAAAAGAGCTGCAAACAATCAGTAGCGAAATAGCCTCTATTGTTTGCAACGTGACGAAAGAAGAAGATTGCTCTAAGCTGGCGCAGTACGCTATCGAAAAATTTGGCGCAATTAACCTGGTGGCACCTTTTGCCGGCATAACGGGTGATGCCATGATGTTCAAAACGGATCGGCAGACAGGAAAGGTTACCGGTAAGATGTCCCTTGATTTGTTTCAACGCGTTATCGATATCAACCTGACCGGCGTATTTCTCACCGTGCGGGAGTGTGTGGAGCAGATGATAAATCAAGACTGCAAGGGCTTAATCTGCCTGGTATCATCAACAGGATCCCTGGGAACCGCTGGCCAGATCAATTATTCTTCTTCAAAAGCAGCCATGTCGGTCATACCGAAGGTCCTGACAGCTGAGTTCTTCAGGCGTAATCTTGCCGATAAAATTCGTTGTATGGCCGTAGCTCCCGGCTATGTAGGAACGCCGATGGTTAAAAACATCGACGAGAAGATTCTCGGTAAAATTATTGACCAGGTCCCTATCGGCAGACTCATTGAGCCGGAAGAGGTTATTTCGCTGGTTGCCGAACTCTATAAAAACGAGGCAATGGCCGGAGAGACCGTATTCATCCATGGAGGCTTGCGTCTAGGCTCCAAAGGATAATGTTGTTGTAAAGACAACCCACATTGCAGAAATATCTTCATCTGCTTCGTTGTACCCCAAGGGCTCTTCCTGCAGGCGTTTTATTTTCTAGTATTTGGACATGCGAAAATACGTCGAAATACTAGAAAGACCTTACGCATCGTTTGCATAGGAAGCTTTTTAAGCAGCCCTTCATTATTTTAGGTTTTCACAAGATTATCAGTTTAAAGAAAATATACTGCACGGAGGATACAGGCATGAAAGAGGTAGTGATAGTTAACGGCAGCAGAACGGCAATCGGTAGTTATGGAGGAACCTTAAAATCCACCCCAGTCGTCGATTTGGGCGCCAGGGTCTTGAAAGGAACTCTGCAAGCAGCAGGTTTGCGTCCTGTTGCCAGTGCAGAGTGTATCAAATTTGCTGCAGACAAAATCCGGGATGCTGGACAAATTGAACTGGAGAGCAGATATTACGACTATGACAGCTCTTCTCAGCCGGTGGAGATTGACCAGGTCATCATGGGCAATGTTATTGGTGCCGGCCAGGGCCAGAATGTCGCCCGCCAGGCAATGATCAAAGCGGGTATCCCCAAGGAAGCCAGTGCCACCTCCATCAACAAACTCTGTGCCTCGGGCATGGAAGCTGTTGCTCTCGCGGTCCAGGCAATCCGTTGCGACGATGCCGATATTATCCTGGCCGGAGGCATGGAAAATATGAGCCTCGTGCCATACAGTCTGCCGGCAGCCCGCTGGGGCCAGCGGATGGGTGATGCACAGATGGTCGATTTGATGGTCTTCGATGGCCTGCATGAAATCTTTTATGACTACCATATGGGCATGACCGCAGAAAACATCGCCGCAAAATATGGCATCTCGCGTCAGGAGCAGGATGAAATCGGTGCTCTTAGCCATCAACGGGCCATCGCGGCCATTGGTAAAGGCCTCTTTACGAAAGAGATTGTACCGGTATCGATCCCACAGCGTAAAGGCGATCCAATCAGTTTTGCCATCGATGAGCGCCCCATGGAAACCAGTGTGGAGAAAATGGCCAAACTGCGTCCCGCCTTTAAAAAAGATGGCACTGTAACTGCTGGCAATGCATCCGGCCTCAATGATGCGGCCGCCGCCCTGCTTATTATGTCAGCCGACAAGGCCCGTGAACTTGGCTTGAAACCGTTGGTGCGCATCAAGGCCCATTCCTCAGCCGGACTAGATCCTGCATATATGGGCTTAGGGCCGATACCAGCAGTACGCAAAATCATGGCCAAACACAAACTGAGCATCAATGACTTTGACAGTATCGAACTCAATGAAGCCTTTGCCTCCCAGGCCATTGCCTGCATACGCGAACTCGGTTGCGATATCGAAAAGACCAATGCACTGGGCAGTGGCATCTCTCTCGGTCATCCTATCGGCTGTACCGGTGCCCGTATCCTGGTCACGCTGATGCACCAGATGAAAAGGAATAATCATGCTCTGGGACTGGCCTCTCTGTGCATTGGCGGTGGTCAGGGAATGGCGATGGTGCTGGAAAACATTGCTGACTGAGATACGGAGTTGATGTAACTGTTCAGCAGCACCCCATCAGTGCACGATCAGTCCGCCCAGCATACAAGTGTATAGCTGATCGACCTGCTTGAGCACACCTGGAGCACTGCTGAGCAGTTAAGGTCCGTGGCAATATCAGGTTGTTTCTATAACTCCTACCTGAATAGTTACGAGTTGATGTGATCTCCCAGGCAAGAATGCTTTTTGCCCAAAGAACAATGCACAAAAATGAAGGAGAAACACGCACGTTTCTCCTTCGTTTGTTCATCTCAGTGTTTGCTTTTGATCAGATCTGATAATCGATCATTGTTCGCCCAAAGGTTCTGGGCCTGACGATATCTTTTCCCACCCGCACATGCTCCGGATAATTCTGGTAGCTTTCAAGAGCCTCCAGTGACGCAAATTCCGAGTACAAAACAATTTATCCCGAGGTCTCTTTGCCCCGACAATCAAAGCCAAGGAGCTGCCAGTGGACCCGCAGAAAAAAAACATCCTGATCATATATCATTCTCAAGGCGGCACCATGAAACGGATGGCAGAGAGTTTTGCCAAAGGTGCAGCAAAAGAGCAGAACGTTACCGTCACCTTTAAAAAAGCGGCAGAAGCCAACACAGAAGACCTGCTCACCTGCAGCGCGATTGCCATCGGCTCTCCCGAATATTTCGGGACAATGGCCGGGATGATCAAAGATTTTTTCGATCGTACCTACGAAACGGCAAAGGACAGAACAATAGGTCGGCCTTTTATTGTTTTTGTCTGCGCTGGAAATGACGGACGGGGGGCTATAACCCAGATCGAAAGAATCGCTGCCGGCTATAAATGGAAACAAGTCCAGGAACATATGCGAGTCGTTGGTCCACCCACTGCACACGATCTGGCAGCCGTGGAAGAGCTAGGACAAACTCTTGCCGCGGGAGTCGATTTTGGTATATTTTAGTGAATTAGAAATAAATTTCTTGTGCTTTTACAAGAAATTTATTTCGTGAATGAACTTATCCCGCAATGCTTTTGGGCGGGATTAGTGGCCAATTAAGAATCCTCTTGTGCTCTTTACAAGAAAATTATTTCGTGAATGAACTTATACCCGTCAAGCGAGTACTAAAAAGAGTCCCGCAACGCTGTTTGGCGGGATTATCACCTTACAGATTATTCACTAGATTTTTTCAAGAATACAAGAATGTAAACTGTCTCAAGATACTTATACCCGTCAAGCGAGTACTAAAAAGAATCCCACCCTATTTCCGGTTTTCCGCAGCTAGACGAAGGCGAAGCTCTTTTTCAAGCTGCTGTGCCACCAGCGCCAGAGCCCTGCTTTCCCGGATCGGTCCGGAGTTATTCCAGCCCTTAACCAGCGCCGAGTCTTTTTTCTGTCGGAATTCAGCTACTGAGTTGACCATGGTTTTCCAGCCAAACAGTTTCTGGACAATATGTCGTTCGGCAGAGCTGAGATCTCGGTCCGTATCGATATCCGGGTTATTTTCTATTGGAATAAGCATATTCTACCTATAGCTTGCCAGATCTTGCGTTAGTAACATCAAAAAATGTTCCTGAAGATGACACTCCTTGGTAAGCTTTCACTGGGCTTCCAGCATATTACACCAATGGATTAGATCCAATGATAGCAAACAATGGTATTATCCAAACTGGGCCTTGAACCAACGCCCAAGACGACTCAGCCAACTCCTTTTGACAACTTCTTTTTTTGTTCTGTAACTCTGGTCATCCGGTATTTCAGGAGCAGCACCTGCCTCCTCCCCACCGATCGCCTCCATAGAGGTTTGTTTCTTTTCCAGTACTGAGTAAATATTCTGTACAAATCCGTCCCGCAACTTCACATCGAAGAGGGGAGAACTTGGTTGCTTGGATATCCAGGTTTCATTTACATCAAAGCAAAATTCATCTTTTATATTACCAATCCCTGAGGTATTGGCGATAAAATAGGCCAACTGAAGCAATCCTGCAAACTCTCGATGTTCCTTCTCCGCCTCCCCTGGGCGTTGACAATATTTAATAGCCATGGGGATATTGTCCGGTAATTGCCAGACCTTGAGTAATTCATAGGCAATGTCGGCATCGGTGGTGCCAAAGATATCCAGCTGTGCTTCAGGCAGGGGTTGCTGAAAATCCACAGAATTCCTCAGACATTGCAAAAATTCATTGGGTCGATGCGTGGCGAGAATCAACTTACCAATACCATGAAGCAGGCCCGCAATGTACAGTTCTCCCGGCAGCAGTTTGGTGCCAATGGTAGGATGCCCAAGACTTTTGCAGGCAATAGCACAGGCCCAGGAATGGCTCCAGTAATCTTTATTGGAAAAGAATCCCTTTATCTCTGGGAATTCAGGCAGGGAATTTCGATAGAAGACCACATGAAGAAAATTAATAGCCTCTTCCATGCCAATTTGGACTATGGCGCGCCGTAAACTAACAATTTTAGCGGCACCGGAAAAATAGACGGAATTAGCCAGTTGTAAAACATTGGTTGTCAGACCCGGATCCAGCTGAATAAGTTTGACAAACTTATCGACATCAATCTTTTCCACAGGTTGGTTGGACATAGAAAAGAGTTGTGATCCAACCTCCGTCGAAAAGGGCAGATCGCCTCCTGACTGCAAAAAATCGTGGGTAATTGCTATGGCTTTTTCTTTTCTTGTATCCATTTGGTCGTTAGATAGAATGATTCAATATTTTAGGCAGGTCCTTTACTTTATTTAGGTTACCTTCTCAATCCGGGTATTGCAATTTTTTTTGTCGACCATTCCTCTTTGGGCAGCCCAGGTTGAACTGCCACAACAATCCCATCGATGTCGGCCCACCGACTCCGATTACATTTTCACATGCAGCTCCATAAAACGACAACGAATACAAGCAACTTCACACTATTTACAATTCGCTTAAATACTATGATTGTTTTTTACAGCTCACGTCTTTCCAGATACCAAAGGAGCTCAAGCGTCTTTTGGTGCAGGTTCCTGACTGCCAGGTGGAAATTCTGCACGAACTGGGTTTCGGTGGGCGCCCCTTTATCTATCAGATCAGTGATTGCTTTCATGGCAATCATCGGCACCGAAAGAGTTCGGCAGACCCAGGCAATTGCCGCTGCCTCCATATCCTTGATGATCGCCTCGTTTTCTTCTATGATCTGCAGATCTTTATCCTGCAGATCCAACGAATTTCCGGTTGAAATTGTTCCGGTTTTCAGCTGCAGGTCGGCGGCAAGAGCGGCAGTATCATAACACGAATACCGCCCTATTCCGTACCGGTCAAAACCTGCTAAGGGAATTCGCCTGTCATGAAAACAGAATGTGCCTGAGCCAAGATAAACATCGCCGATCTCGCATCCCCGTCCGGCAAAACCACCTGCCGTACCGGCATTGACTACCAGGTCCGGATTAAATTTTTCAACGGCCAGATAAGTCATTAAGCTTGCCGGAACCGTTGCCACATTATCGACCTGAAAATCGGGGTCGATGCCGCTTACCAGTAGTGCGGTTTGGGCTCCCGCAAAATCGCCTTGATATAATTCAAACGGGAGACCAAGACGAAATGGCTGCGTTTGCTTGTGTAAATCAAGAGATTGCAGCAACGCTTCCGCTTCACTCTTCATGGCCATTATAATTGCAATTCGCTGCATATTTCCTATTTTCCTTCAAAGGTATAGCCTACCTGGTACTTCACCAACAAGGGGCTTGAGACCATTATATGTACCGTGCTGTTCAGTAATGATCAACTGCCCTGTGAAAATCTTTTTCTTATTCTGGTAAGCGATGCTTACTTTCATGTTGCCAAGAAATACATTACAACTACTGTTCTTCACAAGATCCTTAAATGCAACGATGAGGTTATGGCGGAAAATATTTACCGTAAAGACAACAAGAGCTCTTCTGATTTTTCTTCTCAGGCAGCAACAGTACTGTTTGTTCTCTTATTGACGCTTCTGTGTGGCTGTAGTCCCATAGCCAAAAGACCTCTTGCGCCAATGGATCTCCCGGTGAATTTTTCCATGCAGGGAAAAATCCCTTTCCAGGCCCGTTGGTGGCTCGATTTCCACGATGATGCTCTTACTCAGCTTATCGATCAGGCTCTCACTGATAATTTTTCCCTCCGTCTTACCCGGGAGAGCATTAAAGAGGCACGGGCCATCGCCAGGCAGGCGGGATCGTCGCTTTTTCCTGTTATTGGCGGCCAAAGCACATTTTCATCGATCAGAAATCACACTGATGATACGAGCAGTGAAAGTTTTTTGCTTGGACTGGCCGCCTCGTATGAAATAGATCTCTGGGGCAGACTGCGTAACCAGAGAGATGCCGCGGACCTCGATGCGCTGGCCACCGAAGCCGATTACCACACTGCGGCCATATCCCTTGCAGCAGAAGTTGCAATAATTTGGTACCAGCTGGTGGAGTCCGACCTGCAACATGACCTGCTCGCTCAGCAAAAAGCAACGAACTCCAAAGTTTTGGAGCTGATTTCCCTCCGATTCCGAGCAGGGCAAGCTGGCATCGCTGATGTTCTGCAGCAGCGCCAGCTGGTAGAGAGCAATAGCGGAGATTTGGCCGGCCTCCGCGCTGACATACAGGTATTAGAGCATCAACTGGCTATCCTGACCGGTGTCCCGCCGGGAACTATAAACCTTCCGCAGCGGGTCGAATTGCCCTCCCTGCCGCCGCTACCCACAACAGGTATCCCTCTTGATCTACTGACCGATCGCCCTGATATCGAGAGCAGTTTTCTCAAGCTGCGCGCAGCCGACAACCGGGTGGCTGCAGCAGTTGCCAACCGGCTGCCGACACTCTCCATATCAGCAGACTTCTCTGCCTCAAGCAATAACGCCAGTGATCTTTTTAACAACTGGTTCTCCTCTCTTGGCGCCAATCTGTTCGCGCCGATTATTGACGGCGGACTACGTCAGGCAGACGTTGCCAGAAACGAAGCCATAGCCCAACAGAGGTTTTACGGCCATGGCCAAATAATACTCGAAGCAATTGGGGAAGTGGAAAAGAGCCTGGCCCGGGAAAAAGAACAGCACATCAAACTGCGCAGCCTTGAGACTCAGCTGCAATATGCCACAGAAACCATCGAGCATGTGGCAAACCGCTACCGGCAAGGAGTGGAAGACTATCAGCGGGTGCTGCTGGCTCTGCTGTCACAGCAGGGTTTACAGCGCAATATTGTTACGGACAGACTCCAGTTGATAAATTTTCGCATCTCGCTCTATCGGGCACTTAGTGGCCGCATTCCTCTTTTTGCAACTCAAACCGTAGCAGAAGACGATCCTGAAAGCGCTCAACCCTTAACCAAAGCCACCCCAGCAAGAGGCAGCAACGAATGAAATCAACTGAGATTCCTGATCCTGAAGCAACCTCAAAAAAGAAAGGAGCTGTCGCTTATTACCTGCAAATAGCCTTATCCATAATCATTCTCGGCTGTGGGGCGACCCTGGCTGCCTACTATCTAAAAACCGGGCCCGAGGCCAAACCAAACAAACGCCAAGCCAGCCGGCCTCTCGTCCAGGTCACCACAATTCATTTTACCTCTCACAGACTCACAATAAACAGCATGGGCACAGTGCTTGCTGCCAAAGAGATCAACCTTACCCCCGGCGTCGGCGGTGAAATCATCGCTCTGAGCGACAACATGGTTCCTGGTGGTTTTTTTGTGGAAAACGAAACCCTGGTAACAATTGACCCGATCGATTACCAACTCGCTATTAAACGCCTGCAAAGTGAGGTTGCCAAGGCACAGAACGATATCGAACTGGAAATGGGCAATCAGCGCATTGCCAGAAAAGAGTTTGAAATCCTGGGCGAGATGGTGACCGAGACCGAAAAAAAGCTTATGCTGCGAGCCCCCCAGCTCGGCATTAAAAAAGCGACTCTGCAGGGGGTAAAAGCGAATCTTGCCCAAGCTGAGCTTAATCTTAAACGCACCAGAGTCCACGCCCCCTTTAATGGGGTCGTGCTGTCCAGGTCTGTCAACCTCGGCACCAGAATCGCCGAATCCACCATTCTGGCCAGATTGGTAGGAACCGATGAATTCTGGCTCAAACTGACCATTCCGGCAAATCAATTGCAATGGATCAACTTTCCGACTGCCGGCAAGCAAAGTTCCGAGGTACGAATGTATCTTCAGGAAAAAAGAGATGGCAGTTCTTTTCGCACCGGTCGAGTCTTACGACCGGCAGCCGATCTTGAAGAACAGGGACGAATGGCCGTTGTCTATGTGGCCATCAAAGACCCTCTATGCCTCCAGCCTGAAAACAGTAAAAAGTCGAGACTTCTTCTCGATTCTTTTGTGCAGGCCGAAATTGAGGGAATGGAACTTACCCGTGTCGTTGCCATCAATCGAGATAACCTACGCGAAGATAACAGCATCTGGCTCCTGAAAGAGGATAACACTCTGGAAATACGGAAGGTGCCCATTGTGGCGAAGACCAATGACCAGGTGTTTGTCCAATCAGGCCTTGCAGATGGTGAACGGCTGATCGTCTCCGACCTGTCTTCTCCGGTGCCTGGTTCTCCACTGCAAGTCATGCCAAGCGACAAGAATCAAACAACACCTGATGCTACCGCGACTGATAACAAGCAGACTGAGAGGGGAGACGTAATCCAGTGAAGCAATCGCCCCCCACCGAACAGACTGGTATTATCGCCTGGATGGTCAACAACCGGGTCACGCCGAACCTGCTGATGATTCTC
>RCMY010001237.1_pt1 | contig 24402 bp, 26 predicted proteins | sample 2041341 | NCBI WGS metagenome assembly RCMY01 (sample SAMN09708234, study PRJNA481090) | Marine sediment metagenome, whole genome shotgun sequencing project.
ACGAGGTCTTCGGTGAGCGACATGATGTCGGCGTAGTCGGCATAGGCCTGATAGAGCTCGAGCATGGTGAACTCGGGATTGTGCCGGGTGCTCATCCCCTCGTTGCGAAAGACTCGGCCGATCTCGAAGACTCGTTCGAAGCCACCGGCAACCAATCGCTTGAGGTAGAGCTCGGGGGCGATGCGCAGGTAGAGCTCGGAATCGAGCGCGTTGTGATGCGTGGTGAACGGGGTGGCCAACGCGCCCCCGGGAACCGGGTGCAGCATCGGGGTCTCGACCTCCATGAAGTTGCGGTCATCGAGCCACCGCCGTATCAGCGAAATGATCTTCGACCGCTTCACGAACACATCACGACTCTCGGGCGTGACCCAGAGGTCGACGTAGCGTTGGCGATAACGGGTGTCGGGGTCGGTGATGCCGTGGAACTTGTCGGGGAACGGCCGGGTCGCAGGCGCGAGCATGACCCATGACTCGACCTTGACCGACAGCTCGCCCTTGCGGGTCTTCATGACCTCGCCGGATACGCCGATCCAGTCACCGAGGCTGAGTTCGGTGAACGCGGCGAAGTCAGGGGTCACCTTCGAAGGAGCGAACAGTTGGATACGCCCGCCGCCGTCTTGCAGGGTGCCGAAGGCCAGCTTTCCCTGGACACGGCGAAGCATGAGGCGCCCGGCGATCGTGACCTGCACACCGGTTTCGGTGCCGTCTTCGATCTCGCCGTACTCGGCTCGCAAGGCGTCGGACGTTGCGGTCGGGGCGAACTGGTATGGGATGTCAGTGGTCACAGGGTCTCATGCTCGATCGGGTACGACATCGAGGCCGATGTCGAGGACGGTGGACGAATTGGTGAGGGCACCCGACGACAGGAGGTCAACGTGAGAGTCGGCGTATGCGTCGAGCGTCTCGAACGTGATGCCGCCCGATGCCTCGAGCAGCGGACGCTTTCGCCCCGGCTCGGCCTCGGCCCAGCCGTTGGTGTCGGCGACCAACCCGCGCAGCTCCTCGGGGGTGAAGTTGTCGAGCAGGATGATGTCGGCTCCGGCTTCGAGTGCTTCGTACATCTGGTCTCGGGTGTCGGCTTCCACATGGACGGTGCGGCCCGGCCAACGGCTCCGCGCCAGAGCAACCGCGTCGGTGATCGTGGTGCCGAGCAGATGGTTGTCTTTGAGCATCAACCAATCGGACAGGTTGCCTCGATGGTTCGAAGCGCCACCCGATCTCACCGCCGCCTTCTGCAACGAGCGGTAGCCGGGGAGCGTTTTGCGGGTGTCCCACACGATGACTCGACCGTTGGCGACCTCCACCCACTGAGCCGCACCGGTTGCGATGCCTGACAGGTGACCGAGGAAGTTGAGCGCCGTGCGCTCGGCGGTGAGCAGGGTGTTGAACGGGCCTCGAGCCGTTGCGATGAGGTCGCCGGCAACGACGTGGTCGCCATCGGTCTTCGCCCATTCGATGGTCAATCGAGGGTCGAGAGCCGCGAAGGTCTCCTCGACACAGAGGCAGCCCGCAATCACGCCCGGCGCTCGTGACCGGAACTCGGCGGTCGCCATCAGGTCGGGGTCGATCAGGGACGAGGTGAGATCGCCCAACGGGGTCAAATCTTCGGCGAGTGCTCGTTCGACGAGGAAGCGGACATCTTGTCGGGGAGGGTGGAGATCAGGGCGCACGGCCAACAGGCTACGGCTCAGACGGCCGTCGTGCGGACGAGTTGTCGCACCAGCCACGCATCCTTGGTCTCGGGGTGGTCTTCGCGAGTGTGTGCACCTCGGCTCTCTTCTCGTGCAGAGGCCGCCGCGACCACGCCACGACCCAGGGTGACGAGGTTGCGAATCTCGGCCCACTCGGTTGCCGGATCTTCGGCGGGCACCTCGGCGGCCAACGCTTCGAGGCAGGCAGCAGTCGAGGCCAACGTCTCGGCGGTTCGCACCACTCCTGCGCCTCGGGTCATCGACGTTTGCACGTCGAGACGCACGTCGGCGGCCGGCCTGCCCAACGTGCCACCGAACGACATCGGGGGAAGCGGCCCGAGCTCCCGGCCACCAACCCGGTTCGCATTGGGTGTCAGAACACTGCGCATGGCCCCCGTTGCCTCGGCGTGCGTCTTGCCCGAAGCGATGGCGTCGACTGCTCGCGGCGCAAAGACCATGCCTTCGAGCAACGAGTTCGACGCCAACCGATTGGCTCCATGAACGCCGCTGCACGAGACTTCACCGGCACCCCAAAGTCCGGGAATCGACGACGCCCCGTCGAGGTCGGTGACCACACCTCCGCAGGTGTAGTGGGCGGCCGGAGCGATCGGCAGGAGATCGACGGCTGGATCCAGGCCGACCTCTTCCAGCGACGCCATGATGGTCGGGAACCGGATGTCGAATTGTTCGAGCTCGGTGGCATCGAGGAAGAGATGATCGACGTTCTGTTCGAGCATCCGTTTCATCATCGCTCGAGACACGATGTCTCGAGGCAAAAGCTCGTCGATGAAGCGCTCACCGTTGGTGTCTCGCAACAGCGCCCCGTGCCCGCGCAACGCCTCGGAGAGCAGGGGCCGAGGCATCGAAGGGTGGTGCAGCGCCGTTGGGTGGAACTGGACGAACTCGATGTCGGCCAACGCTGCACCTGCGGCGAGACTCATGGCGATGCCGTCGCCGGTGGCCTCGACGGGGTTCGTTGTCACGGCGAAGAGCTGGCCGGCTCCACCGGCGGCGAGGAGCACATTGTTGGCGAGGATCTCGGTCACCTCGCCCGTCTGGCTCACGTAGGACACGCCAACGCACCGCCCGTTTTCGATCAGCAGCTCCTCGGCGAAGGCATGTTCGACGAGGGCGGCTGCGGTGTCGTGGACGGCGATGACCAGGGCACGCTCGATCTCAGCACCGGTGGCGGCGCCCTTCGAGTGCAGTATTCGAGCCATCGAATGCCCGCCCTCTCGGGCCAGTTTGTAGGCACCACCGGCGTCGGTGTCGAACATCGCTCCCATGGCGATGAGCTCGTTCACGCGGGCCGGGCCTTCGTTGACCAAGACGCGAACGGCGTCGAGGTCACACAATCCGGCACCGGCCGACAGGGTGTCGGCCAGGTGGAGATCGGTCGAGTCCGAATCGGCGCCGAGCACGGCAGCAACCCCGCCCTGGGCCCACCGCGTTGTTGCCTGGTGCAACTGGCTCTTGGTGATGACCCCGACTCGGAGACGGTGTGCACTGGCAGCACGAACAGCAGCCGACAGCCCGGCGACACCGCTCCCGACGACGAGCAGATCAAGTTCTGGCATCGTGCCGTTCTAGCGTCCTTTCGCTCCAACTACAGCGTTCGGCTCGGGAGAAACGTTCGGTGTGGCCATGCAACCCCTCACCGCGGACGCCACGGTCAGGTCAGAGGGATCCGATGTTGGTCACTTCGCCGTAGGCCCTCGATGGGTCGAACCGTCGGTTCTGGAAGCGGGGGTGTTCGAAGCCTGGGTCGAGGTCGAGGAGAGGAACCATCACGAAGTTTCTTTCGTGCATCCGAGGATGGGGAACAACGAGATCGATGGTGTTCATCCGTACCCCGTCGATCCAGAGGAGATCGACGTCGAGGGTTCGAGGCCCCCACCTGATCACTCGTTCACGCCCGGCTGCCTGTTCCAGCCGCCGACAGGTCTCGAGCAGTTCATGCGGCAGGAGGTTGGTCTCGAGTTGGACCACGATATTGAGATATGCCCCCTGGTCGGGGCCCCCGACCGGCGTGGATTCATACAGCGGCGAGACCGCAACGAGATCGGGGAGATCGCCGACCGCGGTACGCAAGTAGCCCAGTCGATCGCCGAGGTTGCTCCCGAGGCCGAGGAATGCCCTCATCACCGAGTACGGCGGATTCGAACACCCGTCGTGTGGATGTGTTGGGCCACCGGTGGGCGCAGTTTGCGGGCAACGACGGTGACCCCTTCGACACGCCGGCTCTCGAGGACGACCTGCGCCACCCGGGTTGCCATGCGCTCGAGCAGCATGAACCGCTCGGCGAAGAGAATATCGGCGAGCCGATTGCTGAGTGCTCCGTAGTCGACGGTGGCGTCGAGGTCGTCGGTTGCGCCGGCTTCGGTCATGTCGAGTTCGATGTCGAGATCGAACTCGAAGGGCTGTCGCCTGGCCTGTTCCTCGGGCAGCACCCCGCAGAACACCAGTAGCTCGAGGCCACGGACCTCGATCACATCGGTCCGATGCTCAGCCACGCTCGAGCTTCCTTGCTTCGACGGCCGCAGCTGCGAGCTCGCGCCCGACGGGACCCATCTGCCGCTCGAGAATCCGTTCGATGACGATGATGGCCTTGGAGGTTTCCGGCACCATTCCTGCCCACTGCAGGTAGCCGGCCATGAGCCCGGCGATTCGATCACCGAGCTCTTCGGTGTGCAACAGCAGCTTCGACCCGTTGGCGAGAAGGGCCGATAGCTGAGGGAAGATCTGGGCCATGGCGATCTCGGGGTCGACGCTGGGTGTCAGCGGCCAGTGCTTCCAGGGCAACCCGAGTTCGTCGTAGCTGTGAAGGTTGTGTGATGAGGGGATCAGCGAGATCACGAACGTGAAGCCGTGCTCTCGGATCCAGATGATCTCTTCTTGGCGCCGAACCCGGCGATGGTTCGTCCCATAGCCCCCAGGACGTTCGCACACCGCCAACTGATCGGCGATGATCCAACGGAAATGTCGAGGCTCGATGCCCTGAGCCCACCTACCCTTCGCCATCAGACCCCTTCCACTTCGGGTCGGCAGCAACGACAGTCACTGCCTGCGATGCGGCCTTCACATCGTGCACACGGATCATGCTGGCTCCGAGGAGCATCGCATAGGTGGCCGTTGCGATCGATCCTTCGAGTCGATCGTCGGCCGGTACGGGTGCATCAGCACCGTCAGACCGAGCCAGTATGGCCCCGAGCAGGCTCTTTCGGCTCAATCCGACCATCACCGGCCAGCCGGTGGCGACCAACGCGGCCAGACCGGTGAGAAGGGCCAGGTTGTGCGCCTCACTCTTTCCGAACCCGAATCCGGGATCGATCCAGATGTCGCGCACCCCGGCTGCTCGGCCGGTTTCGGCCCGGTCGACGAGGAACTCGGTCACTTCGGCGACAACGTTGACGTAGTGCGGCCGATACTGCATGTCGGCGGGCTGACCCTGCATGTGCATGGCGATCCAACCGGCACCGGTGTCGGCGGCCACCTGATAGAGCGAGGCGGAGACATCGTTGATGAGCTCGGCACCGGCGGCAACTGCGGCTTTGGCCACCTCGGCTCGGCGAGTGTCAATCGAGATACGGCTGTCGGGTTTGGCGGACCGCAACGACTCGATGACGGGAATCACTCGGTCCAATTCAGTTGCGATCGACACTTCGTCGGCACCGGGGCGAGTGGATTCGCCACCGATATCGACGATGTCGGCCCCGTGGTCGAACATCTCGAGCGCTCGAGTGACGGCGCGCTCGACCGAGGCGAACTGACCGCCGTCGCTGAACGAGTCAGGCGTGACGTTGAGAATACCGAGGACGAGGGGACGCATGTGAGGCTCAGGGTACCGACCCGTCGCCGTTCTCAGAGGAGGAATCGCCGTGGTCCCCCGGCTTCGGAGTGCGGGGGTCTTCGAGACGCAATCGTCCGCTCGAACGCACCACCCGACGCCCACCGGCAAGCTCGGTGGCACGAGTCAGATGCTTCACGACCTGCCACACTCGTTCGAGTTCTGCCGTCGATGGTGGGTGACCATCCGAACTCCGCAGCCAACGACGAAGGGCGGCACTGGCAGCAATCGGGGGGGCCGCCCGAAGTGCCGCTGTGCTCGTGACATCGATATCGGCCGCCATCTCCTCGACCCCGTCGACCAGCGTTCGAGCATGAGCGGCGGTGCGTACCAGGAGGGGAACGGCGTCACGCCCCGCGATCTCGTGCAAGAGCGGCAGGAGCTCGTTGCGGACGCGATTGCGCACGAACCGCGGGTCGTCGTTCGACGGGTCGGCTACTGGAATGAGGCCGAACTCGGCGCAGAGGTGCTCGGTCTCGCGACGCCGCAGCCCGATGATGGGATGCGACCCGCCCGGGCGCATCGCGGCCAGACCATCGGGACCGGCACCGCGAGCGAGATTGATCAGAACGGTCTCGGCCTGATCATCGGCGGTGTGGCCGAGGAGGGCATCCGGGCCGAGCACGGCGCGGCGGGCGGCTCTGGCTCGTGCCTCGAGGTTCGCCCCTTCACCGATCGACACTGTCCGCGACTCGAAGGCCGCCCCGAACGTTCGAGCGGCTGCCGCCACAACATCGGCTTCAGCCTCGGAACCCGGCCGAAGACCGTGATCAACATGCACAGCTGTGACCTCGAGACGGGAGGCTCTCGCCAACACGAGCAGAGCAAGTGAGTCTGCTCCACCCGAGACGCCGCACCGAACAACGCTTCCGGATTCGGGAAACCGGCAGCGATCGAGCAAAGCGGTGACGAGCGGCCGTCCCCGGAGATCGCTCGAGGTGAACAATTCAGCCGGACGAGTCATCGGCTCGTTCGACGTCGACGGTCTCAGAGGTCTGAGACATCAGACCTCGGTGGGATCAGGCATCTGCGAGCTCGCCGTTGTGTCCGACTCGTTGAATCCACAGCGACGGTGTGCGGATCTCGTCGATGGTCGGCAGGTTCCCGGCTTGCACCCACACCTGGTCGAACAGCTCGCGCCCGCCCGCGGCCTCGACGGCCTCGACGAACGACTCGCCCTCGGCGTACTGCGCCAGCTTGGCCTCGAACCCCAGCAGCTTCTGCATGAACTTCGACATTCCCGAGGCGTTCTTTCGGCGCTGGTTCATCACCCGGGCGAACCGAGGCTGGCTTGGGATGAGATCGCGACCGGCCCGGTCCATCGTGATGTCGCCGTGGCCTTCGAGCAGGCTCATGAGTCCGGTGAGCCGCTCCAGGACGACCTTTTGCTCGGGGGTTGCGAGCAGTTGCGACAGACCGGCATCGAGACCGGAGGCTTTCCCGGCGCGTTTGTTGGCTGCGATCTGTTTGACGGCGGCAATCAGACGATCGGGATCGGGATCGACGGCGTCGATCAGCGCCTCGACCTGGGCGAGGAAGTATGGACGCAACCACGGCACCGCAGTGAACTGGGCCCGGTGGGTGCACTCGTGGATGGCGATCCAGAGTCGGAACTCTTCGGGAGGAAAGCCGTACCGCTGCTCCAACGAGACCACGTTCGGTCCGACATAGTAGACCCAGTCTTGGTCTTCGGGTCGATCATCTTCGATGATGAGGAGGTCGTACTGGCCAATGACTCGACCCGACATCCACCCGAGCATCGCACCCAGCTCCGCTCCGGCGAGACGTGGCCCGACGACATCGGACACCGGCTGGAACAGCCGGCCGATAGGGCCTGGCTCGGCCTCGTCTTCGAGTTTGCCGAGCAGGGGACGCGCCAGCCGATCGAAACTGGCGAGGTTGGCCTCGACCCAGCCCATACGGCCGGTGACCCTCGCCTTTGCCGATCCGGCGAGCGAAACGAGTCCGGTCTCGTTGGCGACGAGCTCTTCCGCCTGTGACGTCAGCCGAAGGAGGACCGGCTCGAGATCGGCTTGGAGAGCCGAGATGTCGGCCTCGTCTTCGCGCGCGATCTGGTTGGCGACACCACGGGCAACGCCCCAATCAACCGAGGAGTCCACTATGGCTTTCTCGGGTACCTCGGGTTCTCCACGTTCTTGAAGTAACCAACGATCACTCCGAGCACAGTGAACAACGCGCCGACCGAGAGGAAGAACCCGATCCACCAATGCCATACGACAGCCAACATTTCGCCGAGTGTACGGGTTCGCTCGCCAATCAGCGAGTTGTCACTCGTCGGATCCGGCCGAAGCCAGTTCGGCCAACGATGTCCGGATGCGTTCCCGCAATGCTTCGGGGACCTCACACTGGCAGCGTCGGCTGATCAGAAGCTTCAGTTCGGCGTGGAACTCGAAGGCGTCGAAACATCCTGAGCAGGCATCGAGATGCCCGGCGATCAGCGCCCGGCGCTCATCGGTCAACGCTCCGTCGAGGAACGAGTGCAGCTCGGCTGCGGCGTCGCGACAATCGCCGGGTGCGTCGAATCCTGAGCACGGCGACGGCTCTTGCGCCGCTGTCGTCTGCGCCACTGTCGTTGGATCTGGTTTTGCTGGCGGTGATGTTGGGTCAGTCATGGGTGAATCGCTCGTACCGAAGAGGACAGGAGGCAATCGTCATGGCGCGGGCTCACTGGTCAAGCCTCGGGCCGCTGCGTAGGTGTACAACTCGCGCTGGAGCGCTTTTCTTCCACGATGCAGCCGACTCATGACGGTGCCGATCGGAATATCGAGGATTTCGGCAATCTCTTTGTACGCGAAACCCTCGACATCAGCGAGCAGCACCGCCATCCGGTAGTTGTCCGGCAGTGCTTCGACCGCGGCGACCACTTCGGCTTCGGAGAACAGATCCATCAGCTCGTCTTCGGCGCTGCGGCCGTACGCGCTGGGGTCGTTCAGTCTGCGATACAGGTAGAGGTCTTCGAGATCGTCGAGTTCGGTCTCGGCCGGGCGACGCTGTTTCGACCGGTACCGGTTGATGTGAGCGTTGGTCATGATGCGGAACAGCCATGCCCGCAGGTTGGTGCCTTCGCTGAACGTTCCGTACGACCGGTAGGCCCGCAGATAGGTGTCTTGCACCAGATCCTCGGCATCTTGCTTGTTCCCCGTCATCCGCATGGCGGTGGAGAACAGCGACCCCATGAACGGCTCGGCATCGGTCACGAACGTGGCTTGATCAGCCACGTTCGAAACCTCTCGAGCAAGACCTCGGAGCACACGGTGACGTGATCATCAGAGCCCGAACCGAGAGTTGAACTCGGGACCTACGCTTTACGAGAGCGTCGCTCTACCAACTGAGCTATCCGGGCGGAGCCAACATCCTAGAGGCATGGCCGTGAGGTCCAACCGTCGACCGTGATCACCCCTGTCGGCGAGACTGCCTGGGTGATCACCCGATCTGGAGGAACAGTGACTGCAACAGCAGTGACTCGTTTGGGTTCCGCACCAGCGACTCGGCTGCCTTTTGGATGGCGGCGACCGCTTCGATCGCTTGTGGGTCGGGACCAACGATCAACCGGTCCCGGTAGTGGCGCGACATCGTGGCCAGCCCGAAACGCAGCTCGTCGTAGCGAATCGCCTTGGTTTGGCGTTTGTGGTTCGCGACGAGTGCGGCCCGGCCCAATCCTCGTTCGCCGAGTTGTTCGGCCCTGGCGTCGAGTTCCTCGATCTCCCGAGCCTGCTGGACGTCGAGCGGCGCCTGCGCCTCGTCCATTCCCTCGCGAACCTGCTTGACCAGTTCGACCACGTTCGCCCCCGTGCCATTGAGCTTGTCGGGGATGCTCGCCCACAGCCGCGCCCTGGCCGCCAGTTGGTCATCGTTGGACAGGAGCCGGGCACGATCAAGATCGCCGCCTGCGGCCAAGGCAACGAGCCGGGCCCGGTCGGCGGCGATGCCGTCGGCGATGAGCGACACCTCGAGCACCGACGTTGGAATCGGCGAGAACTCGATGGTGACACATCGGCTGGCGATCGTGATGATCTCGGGCTGTACGTTCTCGGCGAGAAGGACGAAGACCGCCGATGCCGGTGGCTCCTCGATCATCTTCAACAGCCGTCCGATTGCCGCCTCCTCGATGTTGTCGACGCCGTGTACGACGATCACCTTGCGTGGCCCTTCGACTGGCGAGGTCTGGCCGTGGCGGATGATCTCCTTTGCATCATCGACTCGAAGTGCGGCCCCTTCGGGCTGCACGTCTTTCAGATCGGGATGGTTGCCGGCAATGGCGAGCCTGCGGGCTCGATCGGCAGCGTCACCTTCGAGATGGCTCGAGAGCAGCACCGCCGCGAAGGCCCTGGCCGCCCGGGCGGTCCCGACGCCTCGTTGGCCGAGGAAGAGGTAGGCATGAACGGGGGCGGTGGCGGCACGTGCAAGCCGTGTGACGGCCTCGGGCTGGCCGATCACGTCGTTCCAGATCGGGTCGTCGACCAACACGTCGTGATCGGTCATTGGAGTCGGCGTTCGATCTCGGCCCAGATCGCCGATTCGATGTCGTCGGGTTCCTTGGCCGCGTCGATCACGATCCAGGTGCCGGGGTCGGCGGCGGCCATGGCGCGATAGGCCTCGTAGACGGCCCGGTGGAAGTCGACACCCTCTTGTTCCAACCGATCGAGCGAGCGAGCCAGTCGCTCGTTGGCCGCGACCGGGTCGAGATCGAGAAAGACCACGACGTCGGGCAGTCGGTCGACGACCGCCCACTGGTTGATCGCACGAACGGCGTCGAGTCCGAGACCACGGGCACCGCCCTGATAGGCCATCGATGAATAGAGGCTGCGATCGGCAACGACATGGCGCCCGTCGGCCAGCGCTGGTCGGACGACGGTCGCCAGATGCTGTGCCCGATCGGCCGCCATCAACAGCGTCTCGGCCCGGGGGTCGATTTCCGGCTGATCGACATCGAGAAGGAGCGAACGCAGCTCGATACCAAGCGGCGTCGCTCCAGGCTCGAAGGTGCGAATGGCATCGATGCGCTGAGCAAGCCGACGAGCCTGCGTGCTCTTTCCCGAACCCTCGCCGCCCTCGAAGGCGATGTACCGAGCCGTCACACCGCGCCTAGAACGGGGTCTCGTCGGCCGAGTCGTCGGCAGGCTTGCTCGCCGTTGTGGACTTCTTCGCGGCTGCAGTCTTCGCAGCAGCCTTCTTGGTCGACTTCTTCGCTGCGGCCTTCTTCGCTGCGCCCTTCTTCGCGGTCGCCTTCTTCTTGGTGGCCTTCTTCTTGGTCGCCTTCTTCTTCGTCTTCTTGGCAACCGGGCCACGGGCACGGCGGTCGGCCAGGAGTTCAGAGGCCCGCTCGATCGTGATGGTTTCGGGGTCGTCGCCCTTGCGGAGGCTCGCGTTGCTCTCTCCGTCGGTGACGTATGGCCCGAACCGGCCGTCTTTCAGCTCGACCTCTTTGTCGGTCGCCGGATCCATGCCGACGATCTTCAGTGGTGCCGTCGACTTCTGGCCACGGCGACGCTTCGGCTCGGCCATGACCTTCAGGGCCTCGTCGAGGGTGATGGTGAAGAGCTGCGACTCGGAATCGATGCTGCGGGAGTCGGTGCCCTTCTTGATGTAGGGACCGAACCGACCGTTCTGCGCAGTGATCTCGACCTGATCTTCGGGATCGAGACCAATGACGCGGGGCAACGAGAGCAGTTTGACGGCATCGTCGAGCGTGAGCGTGTCGACATCCATGTCTTTGAACAACGACGCAGTCAACGGCTTTTCGCCGGTGTCGTCATCGTGCACACCCATTTGCACATACGGACCGAATCGACCCGCCTTCAACATGATGGGAAGTTCAGCGTCGGGATGGACGCCGAGTTCGCGGTCGCCCTTTGGCGCATCGATCAGTTCGATGGCTTTGGCGATCGACAGTTCGTCGGGCGGCAGGTCTTCGGGAATCGAGGCTCGGTCCTCGCCCCGTTCCAGGTAGGGCCCGTAGCGGCCGACTCTGGCCACGATCGGGACGCCGTCGTTGTCGGCGCCGAGCGGGATCGAGTTGACGGCTCGCGCATCGATGTCGCCGAGGCGCTCCGAGACCTGTTCCTTGAGGCCTGGCCGTTCGTCGGCACCGAAGTAGAAGTCGGTGAGCCAGGGAACGGTTTCGGCCTCGCCCCGTGAAATCGCGTCGAGGTCTTCCTCCATGCGAGCGGTGAACGCGTAGTCGACCAGGTCGGGGAAGTGCTGTTCGAGCAGTGTGATCACGGCGAACGCCTTGAAGCTCGGGACGAGTGCCGTGCCCTTCTTCCAGACGTACTCGCGGCCCTGAATCGTGCCCATGATCGACGCATAGGTCGATGGTCGACCGACGGCGAGCTCTTCGAGTCGCTTGACCAGTGACGCTTCGGTGTAGCGAGCCGGTGGTTGGGTGTCGTGACCGGCCGCCTCGACCTCGTTGACGGCGGCGGTGTCGCCCTCATACAGCGGCGGCAGCAACTGCTCGGCGGCCTCCTGCTCATCTTCTTCGTCTCGGTCTTCGCGGTAGACCTTCAAGAAGCCCTGATGCTGGATCACGGTGCCGCTGGTCGAGAACACAGCGCGGCGGCCGGCGGCCGATTCCACACCGAGCCGGAGCGTGACCGTTTCACCGGTCGCATCGGTCATCTGTGACGCAACCGTGCGCTGCCAGATCATCTCGTAGACCCGCAAGTCCTGAGTCGAGAGTTGCGATGCGACTTCTTCAGGGCTCTGGAATCGATCGCCAGCTGGGCGGATGGCCTCGTGAGCCTCCTGGGCGTTCTTCTGTTTCTTGGCGTAGGTGCGGGGTGCGTCGGGAAGGAAGTCGGCTCCGTAGCGCTCCAGTACCTGGCTTCTTGCCGCGCTGACGGCCGTTTCGGACAGTGTGGTGCTGTCGGTTCGCATGTAGGTGATGAGCCCTCGCTCGTACAGCCCCTGGGCCACTCCCATCGACTGGGAGGAGGAGAGGCGCAGCTTGCGACCTGCCTCTTGCTGATACGTGGAGGTGGTGAACGGTGCGGCCGGACGCCGCCGGTACGGCTTGGACTCCCGACTCTGCACCGCGGCGGTGCGGCCGGTGAGATCGGCAGCCAATCCCCGGGCGATGGCTTCGTCGAGGTAGGCCCGGTCGGCGTGCGCAAGGGCTCCGTCTGGCCCGAAATCTCGACCGGTTGCAACCCGCAGGTCGTCCAATTCGACCAGCATCGCGGTGAACTGCTCCGACCCGGCACGATCTCGATCTGCACCGTCTCGATCAGCACCGTCTCGATCAGCACCGTCTCGATCAGCACCGTCTCGATCAGGGCTGGCTCCGAAGGTGCCCTTCAAGTCCCAATAGTTTGCCGAAACGAAGGCCATACGTTCGCGTTCGCGAGCGACAACGATGCGGGTGGCGACCGACTGGACTCGGCCCGCCGACAGCCGGGGCATGACCTTCTTCCACAGAACGGGCGACACCTCGTAGCCGACGAGGCGATCGAGGAGCCTGCGGGCTTCCTGGGCATCGACCATGTGGCGATCGAGCTCACGTGGATTGTCGATCGCCCGCTGGATCGCTTCAGGAGTGATCTCGTTGAAAACCATGCGCTTGACCGGCACCTGAGGACTGAGAACCTCGAGCAAGTGCCAGGCAATGGCCTCCCCCTCGCGGTCTTGGTCAGTGGCAAGGATCAGTTCGCTTGCGTCTTTCATCAGCTTCTTGAGCTTGCGGACCTGATCAGTCTTCTGGGGCGAGACGACATAGAGCGGTTTGAACCCGTTGTCGACGTCGATCCCCAGGCTGGCCCACTTCTCACCCTTGTAAGCGGCGGGAACTTGTGCCGCATTCTGGGGCAGATCGCGGATGTGCCCGATCGATGACTCGACCATGTAATCATCGCCGAGATATCCGGCGATTTTTGTCGCTTTTGCTGGTGATTCGACGATGACGAGCGGTTGAGGCACCTTCGCAGACTACGAACACTCGCAGCGGTTTTGCGAACACCGACCGAAAAGGTGCCGTACGTCCCACGATCCGACCAGCGGATCGACGCGACCGATCCACCGCGAACGATCAGTGAACAGAGGCGCTTTCGAGAGCCTCGGCCTCGTCGTTCGATGCCCTTGGATCGGGGGCCAAATGGATGAGTACCCAGCCCAACATCGTCGCCAGGAACGACGCAATGAGAATGCCGATGGTTGCGGCGTCTTGATTGCCGGGGATCTCGAAGGCCAGTCCGCCGATGAAGAGCGCAACGGTGAATCCGATACCGGCAACAGCACCTGCCGCCATGATGTGCATCATGTTCACGCCGCGAGGCATCTCGGCGATCCCGGACCGCACGGCAAACATGGTGAACAGCGTGATTCCGACCGGTTTGCCGACGACCAACCCCACGATCACGCCCCAGGTGACACGGTTGCTCACCGCCTCGCTCAGTACGTCACCGCCCAGCACGATTCCAGCATTTGCTACCGCGAACAGCGGCACGATGATGAACCCGGTCCACGGTGTGAGGAGCGTGATGAGGCGTGATGTGATGGGAACGGTTTCCTTCATCTTCCAGTTGGCGTCGCGCACGCTGACCGAGGTAGCTCGCTCGCCGGTGATGATGTCGTCGATGCTCTCGAACGCCCGCGCGCCGAGCAGAGGCTTCGCCGGTGCCATGAGCCCCAAGGCAACCCCTGCGATCGTGGCGTGAACGCCGGAGCGGAAGGTGCAGTACCAGACGAAGATGCCGATGATCACGTACACCGGGAGGTACCAGACCCGAAACTTCTTCAGCAGGGCGACGATGATGAGCCCTCCTGCTGCTGCCGCGAGCCACTGGAACGACAACCCGCTCGAGTAGAAGATGGCAATGACGATGATGGCGCCGATGTCATCGGCAATTGCCAACGTCAGCAAGAACAACTTGAGCCTGAACGGCACGCGCGGCCCGAGGAGCGCGAGCACACCAACCGCGAAGGCAATGTCGGTGGCCATCGGGACGCCCCAGCCGTGGGAGCCCGAGCCGCCGACATTGATGGCATAGAAGATCCCGGCCGGAAAGAGCATCCCACCGATCGCGGCGATCGCCGGCAGTGCAGCAACCTTGGGGTCTGACAGATCTCCTGCGACCAGTTCGGACTTGATCTCGAGCCCGGCGACGAAGAAGAACAGCACCATGAGCACGTCGTTCACCCACAGGCTCAACGGGAGCGCGTGGCCATCGTGCTGGAAGAAGTGCGTACCGTTCAGTACGACATCGAGTCCGCTCTCCCAGAACGCGTTGTACTGGTCGGGTGCGATGTTGGCCCAGAGCAGGGCAGCGGCGGTTGCCGCCAACAAGAGGACGCCGGAAGCCGTCTCCTGCTCGAGAAAGCGCACCATTGGGCGGGCAACGGCCTTGGCCAAACGGGTATCGCCACCGCTCCAAGCCTCTTTGCGAATGGAAAGGGGAGATTCAGACATCGATCCTCGACTCGGGCTGCACGATCCGCTGACGATCGTAGTGCCCGCCGTGAAGTTCTCAGTCCAGTTCTGGCAGCCCAATTGGAGCGTTCGGACCTTGCCAGAGTTCGAGATGCACCGACGTGCCATCGGGTGATGAATCGAAGACCACCTCCGACGAGCTGAGCGTTCGCATCAGCGGGATTCCGAAACCGCCCTCGATGTCGAGACGTTCGGGCTCGTCCATATCGGGGACCTGGAGATCTTCCGGCATTCCCGGCCCTTCGTCGACGACGTTCAGGCGAACCCAGCCGTCACCGACAACGGCACGAATCAACACTCGTCCAGCGGGGTCCGAGATCTGATTGGCCTCGATGGCGTTGGTCGTTGCTTCCGACGTCACCCATCGAAGGTCGTCAAGACGGTCACCGACGAGAGCATCGGCGGCAGAGGAACACGACGCAATGATCATTCGGACGACCGTGACGAGATCGAATCGCGACGGGATGTCGATCTCGATGACATCGATGTCGTTGTTCGATTCGCCGTGGCCGGGGAGAGGTGAGGCCATCCACCGAGACGCTACCCCAAAGCGACGACAGAGTCGTAGCGCTGGGACGTTGCCCCGACAAGGACGCTCCACCACCACACTCCCGCCACGTCGAGCGATGCCATCATCGGGTTGATTGGCGACCTGATTGGCGATCGATGTTGCGAAGCCATGCACTGAAGGATCGGACCGTCGATCCGTTCGGTCGAAAGTGCCACGGATAGGGATAGATCGCGGCCGGAGCAACCGCAGCCGAGCGAGCGATGAAGCCGGGAACCGGGGCGTGGGTCACGGCGAGATCTCGACCACGAAGCTCCGTGACGGGTGAGCCGAGACGAAGTTCGACCTCCCGAGACGTCGCCAACTCGGCCAACGTTTCGGTGAGGAACACCAAACGCTTCCCCGACAGCCTGAGCGAGGCCAGGAGTGGTTCGTCGAACACGAACACCGCAGGGAGGTTCGGGTGTGCCGCCAGGGCCGCATCCTTGGCTCCGAGCGACTCGGCGGTGAGCCACACTCCGGTCGGCTCGCGCCGGATATCGGGGCAATCGGGGCCGGCGATGACTCGGTCGTCGGCCGAACGCAGTTCGACCGGTTCGTCGTGCGGCACGGGCGGTGTCGTCTCCGGCCAGGTCTCCACCGGGCAATCGTGGACCCGCTCACACGATGCGCAGAGCCCGGCGGCGCGTTCTTCGACCTGCCACCGGCTGAACGAGTATGACTTCGCCGACGAAAGACCGGCCGTCCACTGCCAGCCAAGGCGGTTGGCTGCCCGGGAGCCGTCGATCAGGTGCTGAAAGAAGAAGTCTTCGCCGTCGGTCCACCGAGCTCGTTCGCGAATGCTCCAGTGGCTTGCGAGCCACATCCGCGACTGGTTGACGAGCCAGCCGTCTTCTTCGAGTTCGCCGAGGGTGAGATCCATGCAGGCCATGTCGCGGTCGTACAGGTCGACCGGAGTGCGAATGGCCTCGTCATCGACCGGGATCTCGGCACGAATACCGCGTCCAGTCCTGCGGCCGAGGCGTGCGTACCAGTGGCGCGCATACTCCTGCCACAGCAGTTCGCTTCGGTACTTGGCGGTGTCGGCCGGTGGTCCCGAGCCGACGTGTTCCCAGACCTGATCGATGGTGAGCATGTTGTGCCGGATGTACGGCGAGAGCGCCGAGGCGCCCCGGCGCGGCGTCGGATACACCTCGTTGCGTCGTCGGTCATAGCCAGTGACATCGAAGCGCTCGAGCGCGGCGTCGGCTGCGGATTGCCCACCGCTGAATCGCAGCGACCCCGAGGGCTCGTCGCAAATGAGGTGCCGCAGGTGGTCACCAACGAACCGCATTGCTGCGTCTCGTCCGGTGTCTGGAGTGGGGAGCAAGCTCACATGGTCTCCGTACGGCTTCCGATTCGGCCACCATCATTATCGGCCAAACCAAGGCGATGCCTTGTGGGTCATCTCCTCCAAACCCAAAACTGACATGTCGTCAGGATCGGTGGGGACGATCTCCCCCCCCTTGCGAGTGTCAGTCCCGCTCGCTACCGTCATTCACCTCGGAGCTCACGAGCCCTTCACCTCCGCCGGCCGTTGCCGGCACACCACCGCACAACGAGCGGTGGTTGCACCGAAGGACACCGCATGAGCCCCACCGAGCCAACCGCCGCCAATGCACGCATCACCAATGCAGTCACGACCAACCCGGGGCATGACGACCCGCTCCCTTTGTGGGCCAACGTCTTCGGCAACCCGGGCGTCGCCAGATCGTTCGTCAGCGTGGTCAGCGACATCGTCGAGCAACGCTGGGGACCCGACGCAACGTTCGACCGATCCCGCGGACAGGCCACGCTCCTCGATGGCCGATTGATCAACTTCGCCAACGCCGCCTGCGAACTCATCGGGTTCGACGAGCCGTACTGGCGCCGCTACCTATTCTCGATGTTGTCCGAGTTCGACTCGTTCGATCCCGCAGAACTCGAACGGGAACTTCGGTCATGGTCCCAGGTCCGTGGCCGCCTACGAGTCCGGTTGTTCCCCACCGACGGGGACGATCCAATCGATGAGAGCTGGGAACTGCTGCAGCGACCGGTGAGTGCATCGATGAGTTTCATCGTTGCCGCCGACGCCGAGATCGGATGTGTTCCGATTACCGCCGATGTCTTCGACCATTGGGACACACCGGTCGACCAGGTGTGGCAAACCGCCATCGAGAACACCGGCACGCAGGTCGAATATCGCATTGCGATGGCTCGCACGCCGATGACCGGTTTCATCATGATCGAGGGCGATCTCTACACCACCGGACTCGCCAGAGATCTCACGGGAATCCTCGGAGCCGAGAGCGATGGGCTGTTCCAGCATGGCGCGCTCATTGCCGCGCCGACGAGCCGTTCGTTGTTCATCCAGCCGATCATCGACCCGAAACTGGTCCTCGACGACACCGTCGGGCTCATCAGCGCAGCTGCCCAGTTTCAGCACAGCGAACCGGGCGCAATGGGGTGCGACATCTTCTGGTACCGGGGCGTCGACAACCTGCTGGGCGCGGTCGAGTTCGGTCCAGGCGGATCGATTCGCACCACCGCCCCGGAGCCGCTCGCGACATGGCTCGGCAACGAGCTGGCAGAACGGCCGGACATGCGCTGAAAGGAACCAATCGACTGTTCGACGAGAGCCAGCCCTGTCGGGCGCGGGCATCACCGTCGGTGTGACGAACTACCATTGCGGTCGATGAGCGAGTTCATACCAGCGTCGGCGAGTCCGCGTTGAACACCGCTGTCACCGCCACCGAACCGGGCGGCCTCGATTCGGTGTTCGGCGCACTCGAGGCGTCCGGACGCCTCGTCCATCTCGAGACACTTCCCGAGCGGCTTCCCGTCGTCGCACGATTGGCCAGGCCGCTGCCCGCCTCGATCGCACACCTCGAGCCATCGGGCGGATTGTGGAAGCATCAGGCACAGGCCATCGATCTCCTGCGCGAGCGGCACTCGGTTGTCATCGCGACCCCCACCGCTTCGGGCAAGTCCCGCTGCTATCAGATACCGATCGCCGAGTCGATCGTCACCGGTCTGCGGGCGGGTACGTCTCTGCTGCTCTATCCGACCAAGGCCCTGGCCCAGGACCAACTCCGGGCCCTTGGTGACCTCGATGTTCCCGGTTTGCGGGGCGTGGCCTACGACGGCGATGCCAGTCGCCAGGAACGATCCTGGGCCCGCGACAACGCGAACGTCGTGCTGACCAATCCTGAGATGCTGCACTACGCGCTCCTTCCCCACCACCCCAAGTGGGCCACCTTCTTTCGCCGTCTCGACTACGTCGTGGTCGACGAACTCCACGTTCTGCGTGGGGTGTTCGGCAGCAATGTCGCCCATCTGCTGCGGCGGCTTCGCCGGGTGTGCGAGCTGTACGGCTCAGATCCCACGTTCGTGTTCTGTTCGGCCACCATCGGCGAACCCGAAGCCTTGGCATCGGAGTTGAGCGGCAAGTCCGTCACCCCGATCACGGCCGACGCATCGCCCGCGGCCGGCAGGCATGTCGCCCTGATACAGCCGGCCACCATCGACGAGGCAAAGGGCCGTCGCCAATCGCCGGCGACCGAAGCAATCGACATACTCACCCAGCTGGTCCAAGCCGACCAGCGAACGATCTGCTTCTGTCCGAGCCGGGCCATGACCGAACGAGTCGCCGCTGGGGTTGCCCGCGCCCTCCCTCCCGACCTCGCCAACACCGTTCGCCCTTACCGATCGGGTTACCTTGCTTCGGAACGGCGCGAGATCGAACAAGAGATCGCCGACGGGACGATCCGCCTGATCGTGACCACCAGCGCCCTCGAACTCGGTGTCGACATCGGTGGACTCGATGCCACCGTGCTCTGCGGGTTTCCCGGCACGATTGCGTCGCTCTGGCAACAGATCGGTCGCGCCGGGCGCTCCCAACAGGCGTCGCTCGCGGTCGTCATCGCCGGTGACGACCAGCTCGATCAATGGTTCGTCCACCACCCAAAAGATCTCTTCGATCGGTCACCCGAGCCGGCCGTCATCAATGCTGCCAACACCGTCGTCGCCGACCCCCATCTGGCCTGTGCAGCCTATGAATACCCGCTCACCTGGCGAGACGAGAAGTGGTGGCCAACGCTCGACGACAGCGTCCGCCGCCTCGTGCAAGCCGACGATCTACGGATCCGGCCGGGTCGCCAACGAGTGCCCCGCGCGGTGTGGGGCGGGCGCGGCATGCCCTTTCACCGGGTCGGACTTCGGTCGGGTTCGAGCGGCGAGGTATCCATCGTCGACACCAACGACACGATGATCGGCACCGTCGAGCTCGATCGGGCCGCCAACCGAGTCCACCCCGGATCGATCTACCTTCATCGCGGTCAAGCGTGGCGAGTCCGCGAACTCGACCTCGAAGCACGTCGGGCCATTGTCGAGCACCACGACGACAACACCTGGACCCAAACGCGCTCCTCGATCGACATCGACGTCATCGCTCACCGCTCGGAGAAATCGGTGGGGCGTTCCACGCTCCATCTCGGCAACGTCAAGGTGACCACGCACGTCACCGGGTATCACCTCTTCGAACAGGGAACGGCGGGCGCGATCGAGAAGCACCAGCTGGATCTGCCACCGCAGGAGTTGACGACCACGGGTATCTGGTACGAGTGGCAACCCGACACGATTCGACTCGCGGGGATCCCCGACCACCACCTGGCCGGCGCACTCCACGCAGCCGAGCACACCGCCATCGGCATCCTCCCACTGTTCGCGATCTGTGATCGATGGGACGTCGGTGGCGTCTCCATCGCGAGAGCTCCCCAGAGCGGTCTCGCCACTGTGTTCATCTACGACGGCTACGCCGGTGGTGCCGGCGTCGCCGAACTGGCATTCGAGGCCTCCGACCGTCACCTGAGCGCAACCGTCGATGCACTCGAGCACTGCCCGTGCGACGTCGGCTGTCCCTCCTGTGTCCAATCACCCAAGTGCGGCAACGGCAACGAGCCGCTCGACAAGCACGCCGCTCTGGCTCTGCTCCACACGACCCTCGGTTTCGACGAACCGTTTTGAGCATCTCGAGCGGCCGTCGATCACCTTCGGTGACGATCTGCCGATTGGACGAGATGCAATTGGCAACACGATGACAACAGACGAGGGAGCGGCAGCATTCGCCGGTGACAAGAAGAAGGGCCAGTCGATTCTCGGCCCCCTCGAGCGTCGGTTCATCGACTGGGCCATTCCTCGGATTCCGCGCCCGATCCTGAGTCACCATCTGACGGCGTTGACCGCCGCGTGGTCGGTGGCGACGATCGTCTTCGGCTACCTCGCGCAGAACAATCTGGTCTGGCTCCACGGTGTTTCGGTCATGGTGTTCCTCCAATGGTTGACCGACTCGCTTGACGGGAGTCTCGGCAAGTTCCGCAAGCAAGGGCTGGTGAAGTGGGGTTTCTTCGCCGATCACATTCTCGATCTGCTCTTCGCGGGCAGCATCGTGATTGCTTACTCGTTTCTCGTCGAGGCCTGGTGGCTCCAGTTCCTCTTTCTCATACTTCTGTTGATCACGACGGCAACGATGGCCGTATCTTTTCTGTCCTTCGCCGCGACCAATCAGTTTCAGATTGCCTACTACGGCATCGGTCCAACCGAAATCCGCATCGGTTACATCGCGCTCGACACCTTCGTCGTGTTTGCGGGAACCGCGATCTTCAGCTGGGGAGTTCCGGCGGTCGTTGCCCTGAACCTGTTCGCGTTCGGTGTCCTCGTCGTCCAAACCAGCCGAAATCTGTGGGCGCTCGACTACGAGGCCAACGTCGACGGTCAGCCTCGCCCGTAGGTGCCACGGGGGAAAGCCAATCACGATGTTGACCCTGCCTCTTTGATTGCCAATGCCGTGCCAGCCTCAGTTCCGTCCCGAGTTTCAGATCCAACGAGGGCGGCTCACGTGATGCTCAGATCGGCAACGATGTCAGCGGCTGCGAGCATCTGAGTCGCGACCGGCTCAACACCGATCTCTGTGAGCAGCAGCCCAGTGGACACCCGCTCGGCCAGACCCCATTCCCAGATGGCGACCGCGTCGCAGCCGGTTCGCGACGCCAACCGGTGCGCTCGGATGCGCGGGTCGCCGACCAGGAGCTCCACCGGGTCTTCTCTCATGAGCACACCGAGGTCGTACTCCGGCTCGGCCAGGAGTCCATCAGGATCAATCAACTTGTATGTCGTACCGGAGGCCAGCGCATTCCATTCGTGCACGTCGCCGTGCACGAGTACCGAGCGCTCATCGTCATGCACGGCGATTCGTCGATGGAGAGCCGCCACCGCCGAGTCGACCGCAGCTTCGCTACACGGACGGTCGAGGGCTTCCCAGGTGGTCACGATGGAGTCCTCGAGCCAGCGCGCTTTCGCCGCACCGCTCGGCAGACCCAGATCGGCCGCCGGTCGCCATATGGCGCTCGCCGCGTCGCAGAGGATCTCGTGGCGGCGACCTATCGACAGGTCGAGATCGTCAGCGAGGGACCGAGGCGTTCGAGCAGCAACGCTCCCCTTCCGGCGTCATGGCAGAGGAGTCGAACGCAACCGTCGCCATTGGCACGTTCGAGCACTGCGATCTCACGGCCAGCTACGTCGCCGGTTCGGGGGACGATCAACTTGAGGACAGCTGCCTGGCCGTCGTGGGTGGTCACTTGGGTGACGTAGGCCTCGGTCGAGTCTGGGTACACCGCTCCAACCACGATCGACCACTCATGTTCGAGCGAGGCAACGAGATCCGCAAGCTCGTCGATCCACCATGCCGCGCCGGCCACCTTGGCCTTGGAAACAACGGCAACAGGAAGATCGACCATCAGCAGCCCAATCTATTCGACTCGCATCGTGACCTCGGCCCGTAGTTCGATGTCGCCAACCAGGCGTCCAACGAGGGGAACGTTCGTTGGCGATCGGTAGGTCACCACCGCCGTTGCACGATCGCCGCGTTCTGTCCCGCCGGTGAGACGGCTCGACAGCCGGGACGGGTCGAGCCGGCCCGACGCAACTGCTGCCTGCATCGCGGTTGCCGGAGTGGGATCGACGGCCGACGCTCTCGCGGCCTCTCGGGCGGCGTGGTGTACCAGCAGGACATCCTTGCCGACGAGCGCCGCCTGGATCACGATCAGCGAGAACAGCACGATCAGGGGAAGGACCAGCGCGAACTCGACCGTCGCCTGCCCCCGCTGTCCCTTCCCCCGCCGCATCAGCCGACCTGCCCGATGACGGAGTTCAGGACGGCGTCGAGAAGGCGGCCGATCTTGCCGGTCCCGACTGCCCAGGCGAGTGCCAGGCCGGCGACCGCAGCCGCGCCGAGGATGACAAGGGCGTACTCGGCCGTTGCCTGACCCCGTTGCCGACGCCGAACCAGGATCTCCTGGGAGACGGCGTCGTTGGTGGAGTGGAGTGCGTGGAACATGAACATGAACATCTCTCTTCGTCGTGAAGTCTGATGGCAGCGATGCTGCGAGGAGAGGCGTCAAAGACGGCGAAGCGAGACGATGATCAATGGTATGACCGCACCGAGAACGACGGCGGGAAGCGAGCAAAAGACGAGGGGCAACAACATCTGGACCGGTAGCCGACGGGCCGCGGTTTCCTGGCGGTGTCGTCGGGCGTTCGCTGCCTCGTCGGCCAGGCGGATCAGCAGTGCGCCCACCGGTGATCCCTCTCGATCAGCCTGAGCCAAGGCCGTCGTGAGCGAGCGATAGTCCGAGCCAAGCTGGTCGCCGGCCCGTTGAAGCGCCCCGGGTACGGTTCCACCGGCTGCGAGGTGATCGAGTGCACCCGTAAACCCGGACCGAACGGAGGGCGGGCCATCGACGGAGGCAAGTCGAATCGCGCCAGTGATCGTTTCGCCCGATGAGATCGCAATGATGACGAGGTCGACGACGTCGGCCAGCGCCTCGCTTCGTTGTCGTTGCCGTCTTCGGTCTCGTGCGATGGGCAGCCACCACTGTGCGACACCCCCAACGCCAAGCCCGACCAAAAGCAGCGGCCACCACAGCAGCGCAAGGATGAAGACGCCGCTGAACACCAGCCAGAGTTGCTTCATCCGTTCACCGCCCGGTCGATCCACCACCATCCGGCAGCGCTCAGCAGTCCGGCTCCGCAAACACAAGCTGCGCCGATCCACGTCGACAGGTAGAGCGTGGCCGCTGCCGGCTCGATCATGGCGACGACAACGGCGAAGAGGAACGGCAGAGCAGCCAGAAGAACGGCCGAAGCGGTGGCTTGTCCGGATTGCGCGGCCAGTTCGGCCCTGGCGGACGCACCGGCCCGCAGCGCTTCACTGACGCGTTCGATCGACACCGCGGCCGGACCGCCGTTTGCGATCAGCACGCGAAGAGCGGTCACGAGTAGTCCGAGGGAGACAAGGCCATCGGCATCGACTCGACGCAGCGCCGAGGTGAGTCGCTCGCCCGATTGGATCGCTCGGCGGGTTGCGCCCAATCGGCCAGGAAAAGCCGTATCGGGCCCCGATAGTGCTTGCCCGACGGATGCTGCGAGCGAACTCCCTCCTCGTAGCTGTTGGGCGATGTGATCGGCCAACGCCACGACCAGCCGATCGTCGTTGCAGCGCGACAAGCGGCGACGTCGACGTTCGACGATGTGCTTGGTTGCCACTACTCCAAGTGGTCCGGCGGTCGAGGTGACCGGGCTCGAAACGAACACACCAACGACCACGAAGAACAGTACGAGGAGCAGCCACGTCGGTCGACGATCGGCTGCTGTTTGACCAGCACCAAACCGATCGCCTGACGTCGACTCAAAGGGCAGGGGGGCGTCACCTGCACCGTCGAGGCGTCGACGCACACGAGAGCGTTGGGCCATCATGCCGGCCCCCGCCACAGTGTGATCGGCTCGAGCGGGCGGTTTGGCACCATCTGGGCGACCTCGGCGATGCCGCGGCGGG
>RCMY010001239.1_pt1 | contig 24383 bp, 25 predicted proteins | sample 2041341 | NCBI WGS metagenome assembly RCMY01 (sample SAMN09708234, study PRJNA481090) | Marine sediment metagenome, whole genome shotgun sequencing project.
CGTAACGGTGCCGGTCTTGGGGTTGGGCATGAGACCACGTGGTCCGAGAGCCTGGCCCAGCTTGCCCACGATTGGCATCATGTCCGGCGAGGCGATCGCCACATCGAAGTCGAGCATGCCGCCGAGGATTTCTTCTGCCAGGTCTTCGGCGCCGACGATTTCCGCCCCGGCTTCACGCGCTGCTGCAGCTGCTTCGCCTTGGGCGAACACTGCGACCCGTACGTCCTTGCCGGTACCGGCCGGCATCGAGAGGGTGCCTCGCACCATTTCTTCGGCCTTGCGCGGATCGACGCCGAGACGAACGACCAGATCGACGCTCTCGTCGAAATTCTTCGTCGGCAGCGACTTCAGGACATCGACGGCCTCGGCCGCAGAATGCAGGTGTTCGCGATCGAAACGTTTGAGCGCATCATCGTACTTTTTTGCCATGGTGTGTTCCTTTCGACCTGTCTCAGGCCAACAAGTACCTCGGGGAGAATGCTGAGCGAACCCAGCTCGTTCGCTCCGGCGAGGTGCTCCGGAGTCGCAACGATTACCAAACGACGTGTTCGCTAGACGACTTTGATGCCCATGCTGCGGGCCGTGCCGGCGATCTGCAGCTTGGCCGCGCCGAGGTCGTTGGCGTTGAGATCGGGCATCTTGACTTCGGCGATCTCGGTGACCTGTGCGTCGGTGATGGTGCCGGCCTCTTCGCGTCCGGGTTCACTCGACGCCTTCTCGAGTCCTGCGGCCTGGCGAATGAGGAACGCAGCGGGCGGGGTCTTGGTGATGAACGAGAATGAACGATCCTCGAAGATCGTGATCTCGACCGGCACGATCTGGCCCCGGCTGGACTCTGTCTGGGCGTTGTACGCCTTGCAGAAGTCCATGATGGCGACGCCATGCGGACCGAGCGCGGTACCGACCGGCGGCGCGGGCGATGCTTGTCCGGCTGGAATCTGAATCTTGACGACCGCAGCAACTTGCTTCTTAGCCATGTTTCCTCTTTAGAACGCAGAGCATCAGACCCGAGCGGGCGCTGAAGCGACTCAATAGTTTGCCTGGATGCGTTCGGGTTACCAACCCGCGGCTTTGTCAGCCCGGTGGTAACGACCGACGATCGGCAGGCTGCCGGTGCTACAGACGAGCGACCTGGGCGAACTCGAGCTCGACCGGGGTCTCCCGACCAAAGATGTTCACCAGCACCTTGACCTTCGCCTGGTCTTCGTTGATTTCGACGACCTCGCCCGAGAAGTCCGCAAACGGACCTTCCTTGACTCGCACGGTCTCGCCCATGGCGAACGCGAGACGGGGCTTGATCTTGGATTTTGCGTCGTCGGTGGCGCCTTCGATCGGCACGTGGAGGAATGTTTCGACCTCGCGGCGACTGAGCGGCGATGGTTTACCGCCGGCACCGACGAAGTTGACGATGCCGGGGGTGTTGCGCACCACGTACCAGCTGTCGTCGTCGAGTTCGCAACGAACGAGCAGATAGCCGGGGAACATCTTCTTCTGGACAACGACCTTCTTGCCGCCCTTGAACTCGACAACATCATCCATGGGGATGACGGTCTCGTAGATGCGGCCTTCCATGTTCATCGAGGAGATGCGGGCCTCGAGGTTCTGCTTGACCTTCTTCTCGTAGCCCGACTGCGTGTGGACGACATACCAACGACCGGGCTTGTCGTACGGACTCTTCTGCACCACGACGGGCTCGAGGAGTTCCTCGACGTCGACGACCGGCGGGTCTTCGACGCCGGGTGCAGCTTCGTCGGTCGGTGCCGGCTCGGAAGCCGGTGTCGGTTCGGACTGAGGTGTCGTCGCGGCCTCGGGTTCTGTCTCGGGCTCAGGTGCCGCCTCGGGTGCGTCGGCCGGAGCGTCGGCCTGTGCGGCGTCATCCTCTTGCGTCGTGGCCTCAGCGGCAGTGTCGGATTCTTCGGACATGGTCATACGAGCTTCTTACGAGGACGGAGAACGGAACGGGTGATCAGGGTGCTGGTGGGCATAGTGATCTGAACGGATCAGCTGGTGAACAGCCGATTGACGAGATCGGCGCTGATCCAGTCCATACCGGATATGAGCGCCGTGAGAATGGTGACCGTGATCAACACGATGATCGAGTAGTTGATGGTCTCGGCCCGGCTGGGCCACACGACCTTGCGGAGTTCTTGGCGAACCTCTTTGACGAACTGTCCCGGGCTGGTGCGCTCTTGCGCTGTCGCCCGTGGCGCCTGACGCTTCTGCTGGAGCGGCTGGCCGTCGTCGTCTACCTCACCCTGGCGCTGCAGCTGCCGCTTTTGTTCCCGGTTCAGTGACATAGATGATTTCTTTCGCGAATTCTTGCCGGTGTTCTTGTGCTTGCAGGGCAGGAGGGACTCGAACCCACAACCGCCGGTTTTGGAGACCGGTGCTCTACCAATTGAGCCACTGCCCTACGGCGGCGCCGTCGCATCAGGCTATCAGCCCGATCGGCGCTTACGTACCGCGTTGTCAGACGGCGGCGGGCAGCACGACGGGCGCTTGCGCCGCATCACCAACAACGACCGGCGCCGGCGTCGGTGCCGCGACGCGAGCCACAGCTGCGACTCGCTTCGTGGATGCCGCCTTCTTCGCGGGCACCGCTCGGGCGCCGGCGCGCTTCTTGGTCGACGTCGGCACCGCGGTTTTCCGTGACTTTATGGCTTTGCTGGCTTTGGTGGATTTGCTGGCTTTGGTGGATTTGCTGGATTTGGTGGATTTGCTGGATTTGGCGGACTCGCCGGCCTTGGCGGGGGAACTCGGGTCGTCGGGATCGGCCCGGCGGTCGAGAACCAACTCACGCAGTCGAACGCGGGCCCGGTGAAGCCGAACCTTGGCTGCGGTTTCAGTGATGCCCAGCTCGGTGGCGATGGCGTTGTGGCTCAAGTCGTGCACATCGCGCAGCACGACAACCGCCCGCAACCGTTCGGGAAGGCGCCGCAAGGCCTTCTGCACTTCGTCGCGCATTGCCGACGCATCGGCTCGCAACGCGGGGTCGGCGTCGGGGTTCTCGTCGGCCACGGGTGAATCGGATCGCAACTCGTCGTGTCGATGGCGCCGCATCCGGCCGAGATGTGTGGACGCACAGTTGGTCGTGATGCGATAGAGCCACGTTGAGAACTGGGCGTCGCCACGGAAGCGCTGCAGATACCGAAAGGCGCGAATGTAGGTTTCCTGCGCGACGTCGCCGGCATCTTCGGCATTGCCCGTCAGGCGATGAGCGAGCGAAAATGTGTCCGCGTAGGTTCGTCGTACGATTTCATCGAACGCGCCGCGGTCGCCGTCGCGGGCATCGAGCACCAGTTCGGGCAAATCCTTTATCCGCACGATGCTCCCTATCTCCAAACGAGGCAACTTTCCAAACGAGGCAACTCTCCAAACGAGTCAACTCGCTATACGACTTTCTCAACGACGGTCCAAACGCCGCAACTCACCAACGTTGGCACGTACCGCGTTCTCGACACGGCTCACAGTCGTAGCGTACTACCCGCCGGTCGTCCGAGGCGATGTTCGGGGGTGCGTCGGCGCGGGCCGGGTTGGCGCCGTCGACGAAGCCGCTAGCGCGTCTCTTTGTGCATCGTGTGCTTACGATCCCAGCGGCAGTACTTGCTGAGTTCGACGCGGTCGCGGGTATTCACCTTGGACTTTGTCGTGATGTAGTTGCGTCGCTTGCACTCTTGACATTCCAGAGTGACCGATACTCGCTTGTCAGAAGCCATGCTTGCCTCGTTTCGTGACGCAACTTCCATTTCGGAGCGGAATGGAAGTTGCAGTGGGCCGGCAGAGCCGGAGAAAGTAGCGACGGAGAGATTTGAACTCTCGACCTCTCGATTATGAGTCGAACGCTCTCACCAGCTGAGCTACGTCGCCATGATGTACGAGCTCCCTGACAGAATCGAACTGTCGACCTTCTCCTTACCATGGAGACGCTCTACCGACTGAGCTAAGGGAGCTGGATCACGCGCGAGCGCGTGAAAGTCCAGTGAAAGAATGCCACGCGATCGGGCTATTCCCAACACGCACCCACCGATCCCGTTGGCGACATTTTCCGGCCCTGCCGCTTCTCGACGCCGACGCGCCGCCCGAACCGACAAAAATGACGCGACCGCCGACGAGCCCAGATCGCCCGTCCATGCAGAATCGCCCCCGCCTCGGGCTGAGTTGACACCCACCAACTTTGTTAAGGCGCTTGCGCAGCGAGCCGAAACTACGGTCGTGAGAATCGAACGCCTACTCCTTGAACACCCTGCCGACGATGGCTGGTCGACCTTTGCTTTTCACCCCGGCATGAGCATCATTGGTGGTGTTGGTCCGGCCGAACGCGATGCGTTGGTCTCCGAATTGATCGGCTCGCTCACGGGCACCTCCAACGGTGTCCACACCGAGTTTCGGACCGACAAGGGGAAACGGTTCGCCGTCGTGCGGTCCTCAAAGGTCCCACACATGGTGATCGACTCGGGAAAACAGGTGGAGGTGACCGCTCAGTTCACCAACGAGCAGGGCGACATCAACGTGTTCGACGGCCTCGAGATGTCCAAGGAACACACGCATCTGGTCCTCACCGATGCCGAACTCGTGCACCGTGGCGCCGATGACCGTGACATCGACCATCTGGCTCGTCTCGACCAAGAGCTGCTCTGGGAGATAGCCGACGAGATCGACTCCACCGCAGCGCGCATCGACGCGAGCTCCATGATGCTCACCCAGATCACCGAAAAGAACTCGACCACCGACTTCGCGGTAGGCGAGGCGGCGTTCGACGCGCTGGAAGCCGTGTCCTTCAGCAATGAAAACGGCGGTCAACGAGATCCGATTCTCTGGTTCCTCGGCGCACTTGTGTTCGGAGCGGTTGGCGCGATCACCTACATCTCGGCGCCGTCGCTGACAACGATGATCGTCGCCGCTGTCGCCGCTGTCCTCGCGCTGGGCATGTTGGCCCACGGTTTCTGGCCCATCATCGCTGCCAGCCGCGCCGGCAAGGGTTCGCCCGAAGGCGACTCCTTGTTCTCGATGCAACTCGATCGCGTGAACACGATGCTGGCCGGCAACGACAGCCGAAAGATCTACCGCGAGGCAACCGCCGCCCACGAGCAAGCCATCGAAGCATGGACCGGCTTCACCGGCGGCGTCGACCTGGCCTGGACCAACGCCAATCGGCCCCACATCGAGAGAGCAGCAGAAATGTTCCGCATGGGCGACTTCGACCCCCTGGAAGCGTCGTCCCAGTTCGGCGCACTGGTGTGCCGCCTCGGCCGGCCTGAAGCCACGCGGGGCGAGTCGATGCCGATGATCATGAGCGAGCCGTTCGCGTCGATGACAAGCGACGAAAAGCGGGCGGCCCTCCACCTGCTGGCCTTGTCGGCCGGCGACGGTCAACGCATCTTGTTGTCGTCGGACCCCGAGGTCGCCCAGTGGGCCAGCGAAGCAGCCTCCTCCGGGGAGTACCACCTCGACATCGTCGCCCCCAGCGCTGCCTAGGCGTTGTTTCCCGCTCGCTTCGCTCCCAGCAGCCTCGCTGGATCCGCTGATACGCATGGCAAAACAGCCGAGTCGGTTTGTCGGGCGGGAGCAGGCCTGTCTGCCGCTTGGGCGTCAGAGAGTCCCGGCAAGGGATCAACTGCCTTCTTGTCGCACTCGCTTTGCCCGCTCCTGCGATGCTCGCTCGATCTGGCCGGTGGGCTGGCGCCTTGCCAGTTGACGTCACACGACCTGGGGCAACCAAGGCCTTCGGCCTGCAGGGCATCGGTCAGCCAGTGGGGCGGAATCGTTCTGGCAACCGACTGTTTCGTATGGAGGAGCCACGGTAGCCGCGGCTTGTTTCCCGCTCGCTTCGCTCCCTCCAGCCTCGCTGGATCCGCTCGTCCCTCGCAGATCGTGCCGCTCCGCTGACACGCATGGCGGACTCCGCTCACTCGTTCCTCGCTCGCTCGGTTCTGTCTGTGGGCTGGCGCCTTGCCGACGCCAGGATGGGGTTGCAGGGCAGCCAGAGCCTTCGGCCAGCAGGGCAGGGCCAAAACGGCAAACGCCCCGCCGAAGCGGAGCGAATGACTGGCCAATTTCGCAAAGCGAAATTGGCATTGCGCACTTCGTCGATGACATTGCTCGCTCCGCCCATTCCCCTGGGACCAATTCGCACGAGGCGTTTCGGCGCCCAGCGCCGAAAGGCTGGAAATGAGCGAAGCGAATGTCGTGGACCGGGGAGGATTTGAACCTCCGAAGGTAAAAACCGACGGGTTTACAGCCCGTTCCCTTTGGCCACTCGGGCACCGATCCAGGAATCGACAAGGATAGCGAGCCCGCAATCAAACACGCGGCGAAATCCTCTGCCGCTTGGGAACGAGCAAGAACCGCCACCCACCAAAGACCTTTCCCACCACCTACCCGCCAAGCACCATGCCGGTGCCCTGCGGGCCGAAGGCCTCGGCTGCCCAAATACGCAACCCTGCCGACGACACGGCGCCAGAACCAGGCAAACAGTGAGAGCCTGAGGGACGAAGGCTCGGCTCAGCGCTTGCGTCAGCATCGAGGCCCGAGGTCCGGCGGCGCACCGAAGCGCTCGGGCTTCAGTCCCGGCTGCCGCCGGGCCGAAGCCGAGAGTGCGCGAAGCTATAACAGCTTCTGCATCAAGATGACGTCCAACCACTTTCCGAACTTCCGTCCGACCTCACGTTCCACACCGACCGCTCGGAAGCCGCAGCGCTCGTGCAACGTGATGCTGGCGGGGTTGCCGCCGACGATCCGTGCGAAGACGCTGTGGAAGCCGTGGTTGGTGGCGACCTCGAGCAAGTTGACCATCAATGCGTTGCCGACGCCCTCGCCTTGGTGGTCGCGGTGGACGTACACCGAGTTCTCCACCGACGTCCGGTAGGCCGGTCGGTCTCGATAGGGGGACAGCGACGCAAAGCCGAGAAGGTCGTCGCCGCGCTCGGCCACCAACACGGCGTGGGCGCCGGAGCGATCGGCCAACCATGCCCGTTGCGCGTCGAGCGACCGCGGTTCGAGATCGAACGTGTTGACGGTCTCCTCGACCTCGCGGTTGTAGATCTGTCGGATCTGTTCCGCGTCGTCCGCGGTGGCGAGACGAAGTTCGAAATTGGCCATGTGCAGCTTCAGTCAGTCGCGAAAATTGTTGAACTGCAGTGGCAAGCCGAAGTCTTCTTCTTTGATCGCCGCAATGATCTCCTGCAGCGAGTCTCGCTTCTTGCCGGTGACACGAAGCTGCTCGCCCTGCGTTTGCGACTGGATGCCCTTGACACCGACGGCCTTGATGAACTTGTTCAGTTCTTTGGCCTTCTCCGACGTGATCCCCGCCTGCAGCGTGACCTCTTGGCGGGACCGGCTGCCGGACGCGTCTTCGACCTTGCCGTAGTCGAGCACCTTCAACGAGACCTTGCGCTTCACCATCTTCTCTTCGAGAACCTGCCGCAAAGCGAGTAGTCGATCCTCGCTGGAGGTCTCGAGCGTGATCGAGGATTCTTTCAAGTCGATCACCGAATTGGTGTCCTTGAAGTCGTAGCGGTTGGTCACTTCCCGTACCGCCTGGTCGACCGCATTGCGGATCTCTTGTTGGTCGATCTCGGAAACCACATCGAAACTTGGCATGGCAAGAAGTCTAGGCGGACCCGAAATCGGGCGCGCTCCAACCGGCGATGCGCCTACGCCTCGTCGCCTTGGGCCGCCCGTGCGCCGTCGACGATGGCGTCGACCACATCGCTGTTCCCCAGCGTGGTGGTGTCGCCGAGCACCCGGCCTTCGGCCACGTCGCGCAACAGGCGCCGCATGATCTTGCCGCTGCGGGTCTTGGGCAGATCGGGGACGATGAACACCGCCTTGGGCCGAGCGATGGCCCCCAGCTTGATGGAAACGTGCTGGCGGATCTCCTCGCGCAGTTCGTCGTTGGGTTCTCGAGATCCCATGGTGATCACGTAGCCGATGATGGCCTGGCCGGTGGTGTCGTCAATCGCTCCGACCACCGCCGCTTCCGCCACCGATTCATGGTCGACGAGCGCTGACTCGATCTCGGTGGTTGAAATCCGATGACCGGAGATGTTCATCACGTCATCGACCCGACCCAAGAGCCACAGGTAGCCGTCGCTGTCGAGCTTGGCCCCATCGCCGGCGAAGTACCGCCCGGGGAACCTCGACCAATAGGTCTCGACGTACCGCGCTTCATCGCCCCAGATGCCGCGCAGCATCGCCGGCCATGGTCGGGCGATGGTGAGGTAGCCACCGCCTTCGGTGACCTGGTCACCGTGGTCGTCAACCAGCTCGGCGAACACCCCCGGGATGGCGCTGCAAGCGGAGCCGGGTTTGGTGGAGGTCACGCCGGGCAGCGGCGAGATCATGTGTCCACCGGTTTCGGTCTGCCACCAGGTGTCGACGATGGGCCGAGATCCGCCACCGATGTGCTCGTGGTACCACATCCATGCTTCGGGGTTTATGGGCTCGCCCACCGTGCCGAGCACGCGGAGCGACGACAGATCGTGTCGCTCGACCTCGTCGGTCCCCCACTTCATGAAGGTTCTGATCGCCGTGGGCGCGGTGTAGAGCTGGGTGACGCCGTAACGCTCGATGATGTCCCACAAACGGTCCTTCGGCCACGTCGATCGGTCGCCGCTGCGCAGCTCCTCGCGAGGGGTGTCCGGTGTGCCCTCGTACATCACCGAGGTGCAGCCGTTGGCCAGAGGCCCGTAGACGATGTAGCTGTGGCCGGTGACCCAGCCGATGTCGGCGGCACACCAATACACATCGGTTTCCGGCTGCAGGTCGAACACGTATTTGTGGGTGAATGCCACCTGGGTGAGGTACCCACCCGTGGTGTGCATGATGCCCTTTGGCTTGGCGGTGGTTCCCGACGTGTACAGCAGGTACAGGAGCTGTTCGCTGTCGAGCGGGACCGGGGGACAGTCGCTGCTCGCGTCGGCCATCAGCTCGTGCCACCAGTGGTCGCGACCCTCGGCCATAGTGACATCGGTGTTGCAGCGATTGACGACGACAACGTTCTCGACGGTTTCGCATTGCGGCAGTGCCGCGTCGACGTTGCTCTTCAGTCCCGAAGGCTCGCCTCGTCGATAGCCGGCATCAGCCGTGATGATGACTTTGGCCGCCGCATCGTTGCAGCGGTCGGAGATGGCATCCGGCGAGAACCCTCCGAAGATGACGGAGTGGGCGACGCCGATGCGGGTACACGCCAGCATGGCGATCGGGAGCTCGGGAATCATCGGCATGTAGATCGCCAGCCGATCGCCGGTTTCGAGGCCGAGACCCTTCAACACATTGGCAAACTTCGCGACCTCGTCGAGAAGCTCGGTGTAGGTGAACGTGCGGGTGTCTCCGGGCTCGCCCTCCCAGTGGTAGGCGATCCTGTCGCCCCTGCCGGCCTCGACATGTCGATCGAGGCAGTTGTACGACAGGTTGAGCTTGCCCCCGACAAACCACTTGGCGAACGGCGAGTTCCACTCGAGCGTGGTATCGAAATCGTCGAACCACGTGACCAGTTCACGGGCCTGGCGGGCCCAGAACGCCTCGTAATCAGCGTCGGCCTCGTCGTAGAGCGCGCGGTCGGAGACCAGTGCGTTTGCTGCGAACTCGGTGGGTGGAGCGAACAGTCGCTGTTCGTTCTCATAGACCTCGATGGCCTCGCTCACGGTGGACTCCCCGGTAGACAGCGGATCGATTCGCGACTTTACCGGAGCCTCGGGCGTCAGGACAGATGTGGGAACTTCAGGCGACCGATCGCGGCGCCGTGAACACCCGGTGACAAGGACGACACCGTGTGCTGGAGGGATCACCGTCCGTGACGTAAAAGCCAACTAAAGTCGGCGCGACGTGTAGCGGATGTCAGACTGCGGCAATCCTGCCGCGACAACTTCTACCCACCAACTGGAGACACTTCATGATTCAAGAGTTCAAAGATTTCATCAGCAACGGCAACATTTTCGACGCCGCAGTCGGCCTCATCATGGCGCTGGCCTTCGTGCCCGTCATCGACGCCTTCGTTCAAGGCGTGCTCATGCAGATCATCGCAGCGATCGTCGGCGAGCCGAACTTCAACGCGCTGTCCTTCGGTCTCGGCGACGCCGAAATATTCTACGGCAGTGTCATCACCGCCTTCATCTCATTCCTCGGTGTCGCTGCCGCCGTGTTCATGATGGTCAAGGCGTACAACAAAATGCGCGGTGGCGCCCCGGATCCCGATGGGCCGTCCGAGGTTGATCTGCTCACCGAAATTCGCGACCAGCTGGCCGCTCGCTAGTCACTGATCGATCAATGAATGGACGGCCCTTCGGGGTCGTCCATTCTGCGTTTTGCGCCGATCGCTTTCGGTTCGTCAGACGACGGCGTCGAGCGACAGGCGGGTCAGGTAATTCTTGACGCGGGTGACATCGAGCCCCGTGCCAGCCGCCAACGTTTCGAGGTCGGCCTGGCGTAGCTCGCGGGGGCGTTCCGGTCGCATCTGGCCAATCAGATCGAGGTACGTGACGAGCAACGTGTCAACGGAACATGCACTCGGCAAGCCCACGGACATTTCGCCTATCGACATACAGAATCGATCGAGGATGAGTTCTGCTTTGCGTGCTTCCACGCCTCGGTTGTATCGGACCCCGCGGGCCTGCGCAACGGTCCTTTGGCCCTGTTGTTGCGTTTCGTCTAGCCGGGAGCGGGATCAACCGCGGTTCGCTGCGGCCGCAGCGCGAGGGCGAGACGACCAAAAACGTTCGGCGATGCGGTCTGCATAAGAATCGCCAGCGCGATGACCGCGTCGGATGGCCGCTCGCACCGCCCGGAAACGTCGCGTCCAAGCCGCCGCTGTTCGACCACGAGATCGACCAGCGGAGTCCCGCTCGGCATCGTGACGAGTTTGGGGAGCCCGTTCGGGGGCCGGAGTATCTGTTGCACCACATCGGTGCTGATACGACCCAGTACCTGCCCCGCCCGCACGGTGACCTCCACATGCTCGCCGGCGATCGAACCCGACAGCGTGCCCTCATCGGATGATCCGCTGAACGTCAATCGAATGCGTTCGGGTCCGAGGTCGCCCGTGATGGATCCGAAACGTGGGCCGTAGCCGTTACGCAGCCGCACCGGCCGATCTCCCACCGAGCCGTTGGCCCAGACCATCCGTTGTCGGGATCCGCGCATGCGGGCAGCCACGATGTTCACCACGACTCGATAGTACCTGAGCGAGTGGCCCCGTGAAGATTGCGAGCAACACCCGACGACGCGTCAGTCGGTTCGATCAGACCCGCCACTCGACGACCTGAAAGGATCCGAGCGAATCGGGGTCGAGCAGGGCCTCTGCTTCCCCGATTCGGCTTCGGGCCTTGACGGCGGCGAGATCGCCGATGTGCGCCCGCTCCCGCCACACCGCCTTGCCCTCGGCCACGAGCGCATCGATGCCGCCGATGGTTCGCAGCACCACCCCTTGGGAACGGATCGACTCGGGTCGAGCGGTGTTCGCGAGTTGATCGAACGGCACGTCGATCGTGATGTCGCGGCAACCGGGTTCGTCGAAGGGGTCGATACCGCGCTCGTGGCCACGGTAGGTGCGCATCCAACCGCCTCGCTCGGCGAGCTCAGCGGTCGAAGCGCCGTAGTCGAATGCGAGCACAACCCCGGTTTGCAGGACATCGAGCGCGGAACGAAGCCAGTCGCCGGCCCCCGTGAGCAATGGCACGCGCGTGCCGGTCGACACCCCGGCAAGCTCGGCCCCGAGCAATGGCGACTCGATCGGCTCGGCGACCACGTTGCGCAACGTCCCGGATTCGAGTCCGACACGTACCTGACGCCAGCCGGCCGATGATCGCTCGACGACGTCGAAGGGCAAGTTGTCGAGCAACTCGTTGGCAAAGACCATGCCGATGAAGGGGCCCACCGGCATCTGCGCTTCGGACGTGATGCCTTCGGGGTGGCGGGCCCGCTGCCGGGCGCTTCCCTCGACCGCGATGTAGTCGAGCGCGTCTGCACACGCCGGGTTCGCCACCAGAATCGACCGGGCCAGCGTTCCCGGTCCCGCACCACATTCGAGAAACGTGAAGGGATCGGGCCGACCGAGCGACTTCCATACTTCGTCAAGGAGGTTGGCGATACACGCCCCGAACAAGGGACCGACTTCGGGGCTGGTGACAAAGTCGCCGCGACGGCCGGCGTGACCGTCGGTCGCATAGAACCCCCCGTCGGGGTGATACAGCGCCATGGCGACATAGTCGCTGTAGCGCAACGGCCCCTCGCTCTCGATTCGAGCGGCTATGAGGTCGAACATGGCGTCTCGCCTACGGGGCGGTGAGCAGTGTGACCTCGGTGAGATCGGTGACGAGGCCGGGCAACACCCCAAACGCCATCGTGACAACGACGGCGATGCCGATTGCGGCAACGAGCGACGGGGGAACACGAATGGGCGAGAGGTCGCCATCGGGCGCTTCGTCAGCCCACATGCGGCGCAGTACCGCCAGGTAGTAGTACGCCGCTATCACCGAGTTGACTGCGACGATCACGGCGAGCACCCAGGCCATCGTCGTGTTGGCATCGGCGAGCGCCCGGAACACGTTGAACTTGGCGAACCACCCGCCGAACGGCGGGAAACCCACCAGCGACATGAAGAAGATGGTCATCGACACCGTGAGGGCGGGGGCGTATTGGAACGCCCCGGCGAACGAATCGATGTCCGCCGACCTGGTCTTGCGAGCGAGGGCGATGACCACGCCGAACGCACCGAGGTTCATCACGGCGTAGATGACCAGATACTGCACGACCGCCCGAAGCGCGGTGTCCTCGACGCCGGCGATGCCGGCGACGGCCAGCGGGGCGAGCATGAAGCCGGTCTGGGCAACACCGGAGTAGGCCATCAGGCGGATGATGTTGGTCTGGCGCAAGGCGATGAAGTTGCCGATGGTCATCGATGCCGTGGCCAGGATGAAGAACAGCCAGTGATAGACGTCGGAGGCACCCGGAAAAGCTTGGTACAGGAGAATCAGCAGTCCGACGAAGCCAGCGGCCTTCGATCCGACGGCTAGAAACGCTGTGACCGGAGTCGGTGCACCCTCGTAGGTGTCGGGGGCCCAGTTGTGGAACGGCACCGCCGAGATCTTGAACGCGAAGCCGGCGACGATGAACACGATGGCCAAGGTGATGATGGCCGGGTTGCCGGGGTTGTCGCCGATCTGCGTACCGATGTCGGCGAGGATCGTCGTGCCGGTGACGCCGTACAAAAGCGACATGCCGTACAGCAGCACCGCAGAAGCAAAGACACCCATCAGGTAGTACTTGAGGCCCGCTTCATTCGACCGGGGATCTCGCTTGCGCCACGCGGCAAGTAGGTACGCCGGAATCGACAGCAATTCGAGGGCGACAAAGACGCTGATGAGATCGCGGGACGATGCCATGACCACCATGCCGAGGATGGAGCTGAGCATCAGCCCGTAGTACTCGGACTCCCAGTAGTCGCCCTCGGCGATGTAGTTGGTGGAGAGCAGGATCACCAAGTAGCCGGCCCCGAGGAACACGGCCTTCATGATGAGCGAGAAGTCGTCGACCACGTACGCTCCGCCGAACAACACCCGGTCGCCGCCATCGTCGAGCGCCAGCGTGATGATTGGAATCATGGTGACCAGCAAGGCGATGCCGGCCAACGCGGACGTGATCGCCCGGGCTCGCTCGAGCAGCCATACGTCGAGCACCGTGATGAGCGCGCCGAACCCGAGCAGAATCAACTCGGGCGCGAGCGCGTGCCAGTCGATCGGCGGGCGATCGAAAGGCGCCTGTGGGAGCTGCGCGAGCAGGTCGAGCATCATTCGTCCTCTGCGGCCTCGCCGCTACCGCCGAGGTCGTAGACCGAACTGCACGAGCTGGCGAGTTCGTCGTCAGCGTCGATGCTGAGACACGGGTGCAGCGAGTCGATGACGGCCGGATCGCTGGTATTGAAGATGGCGTTCGGGTAGAAACCCAGAGCGACGATGAGCACGAGCAGCGGCGTCCACGCCATCCACTCCCACTTGTTCGTGTCGACAATGGCCGGATCGTCGGCGAACTCGTCGGTTGGTTCCCCGAACGCCGTGCGTTGGAGCAGCCACAGCAGATAGCCGGCGGCGAGCACCGTGCCGACGGCGGCGATGACCATGTAGACCCGGAACAGGGTCTCGCTGATGCCGTTGGCCGGTTGGTAGGCCGAGAGGATCGCCGGGAACTCGCCCCAGAATCCCGCAAGCCCGGGGAGGCCGAGCGACGCCATGACGCAGAAGCCGAGGATCCACCCCATGCGTGGCGCCTGGAGCAGGAGGCCACCGAGGCGCTTGATCTCGAGCGTGTGGTAACGCTCCTTCACCGAACCGGCGATGAAGAACAACATGCCGGTGATGAGACCGTGGGCGACCATGCCGAACACCGCGGCGTTGATGCCGAAGTCGGTGAGCGTGGCGATGCCGAGCATCACGTAGCCCATGTGGGCCACCGACGAGAAGGCGATGAGCCGTTTCATATCGGTCTGCGCCAAGCAGCCCAGCGCACCGTAGATGATGCCGATGACCGCCAGGAGGCCGATGAACGGTGCCCACTCGACGGCCGGTTCGGGCAGGATCGGAATGGCGATACGCACGAAGCCGTACGTGCCGAGCTTGAGGAGGACTGCGGCCAGGATGACCGATCCCACCGTCGGGGCTTGCGTGTGGGCATCTGGCAGCCAGGTGTGGAACGGGAACATCGGCACCTTGATGGCGAAGCCGAGGAACATGCCGCCGAAGATCAACAGCCCAGCGGTGCGGGACAGGCCGGCGCCGCCCCATTCGGTGAGCGCCTGGATGCTGAAGCCGTAGCCATCGGGGACGTCGGCGAGGAAGAACGTGGCGAGGAAGGCCACGAGCATCAGTGCCGAGCCGAACAACGTGTACAGGAAGAACTTGAGCGAGGCGTACTTGCGGTCCGGACCGCCCCACACCGCGATCATGAAGAACATCGGGAGGAGGACGACCTCGAAGAAGACGAAGAAGAGGATGAGATCCTGGGCGACGAACGTGCCGATCATGCCGGTTTCGAGCACCAGGATGAGGGCGAGCATGGCCTTGGGGTTCACGGGCTCGGGGAAGTGCTCCCACGAGTACAGGATGCACAGCGGCACGATGAGCACGGTGAGCAGCAGCAGCGGCAGCGCAATGCCATCGATACCGAGCAGGAACCGAGACTCGATCACGTCGATCCAGCTCTTGTCGACCGTGCGCTGCAGCGTGCCCGCATTGTCGTAATCGAAGTCGATGGCGAGGAACACCATCAAGGCACCGGTGGCAAGTGACGCCGCCAGGGCCGTGACCTTGTGCATGATGTCGCCATCACCACGGGGGATGGCCATCACGATCAGTGCGCCGACCAGTGGCAAGAAGATGGCGACGGACAGGAGTCCGAATCCGCCAAGTGTGTCGTCGATGTACATAGCGATGTTGTCCTAAGTGACCAGAGGTTGTGAGAGCGGTTAGATGAAGAGAATGAAGGCGGCAGCAAGCAGGACGGATGCGCCGAAGAGCACGCCTGCGTATTGCTGTACCTTGCCGGTTTGCTGTTTGCGAAGTTCGGCACCGGCCTCGGATGAGGCGATACCGGTGGCGTTGACCAACCCGTCCACGAGTGGCTGATCGATCGAGTTGTAGACGAATTCGCCGGTCTTGACGGCAGTGCGGCCGACGGTGTCGACCACGGCGTCGATGCCCTTTTGGTTGAAGGCGTAGGCCGCGTCGGCGACGGGGCCCTTGATGCCGCCGGCGATGGCGTCGGTGTACAGATGGTCGAGGTAGTACTTGTTCACCAGCAGGCCATGACCGGCTTTGGCCAACGCGTTGCGCTGGGTGATGCCGTCGCCGAGTTCGGTGAGGCTCTCACCCGAGGCTTTCGAGCGCCGGTCGACCTTGATGAAGTAGTAGTACCCAGCCAACGCCGGGCCGAGCAGACCGACGATGGTGGCGATGATGGCCAGCGAGTAGCTGGGGGTTGCATGGCTGATGCCCGGGAAGGCGGCGGACACCGGTTCGACGAAATGCCCGAACCGCTCCTGCCACGACGCCTCTTCGCCCGTGATGAAGCCGACCGGGAGGTTGAGCAAACCCCCGCCGACGGCGAACACCGACAAGATGATGAGCGGGATGGTGATGCGCGGGCCCGACTCGTGCGGATCGCCGTGCCCGTGGGTATCGCCGCGGAACTCGCCGTAAAAGGTGAGGTAGATCGCTCGGGTCATATAGGCGCCCGTGAGCGCCGCACCGATGAGGCCCATGATGAGCATCAGGTGGTAGCTGCCGTTGGCGGTGTCGGAGCCGAAACCAAGGCCACCGGTACCGACCAGGATCTCGTCCTTCGACCAGAAGCCGGCGAAGGGGAAGATGCCCGCAAGGGCCAAGGAACAGATGATGAAGGTCTTGTGCGTGGTCGGCATGAACTTGCGCATGCCGCCCATCGACGTCTTCATGTCGAAGCTGTGCACCGAATGGCTGACCGAACCAGCGCCCAGGAACAGCCCCGCCTTGAAGAACGCGTGGGTGAACAGGTGGAACAGGGCGGCGGTCCAGGCGCCGACACCGAGGGCCAGCACCATGTAGCCGAGCTGGCTGACGGTGGAGTAGGCCAGGACCTTCTTGATGTCGTCCTGCACGAATGCGAGGAGTCCGCCGAACACCACCGTGATGGCGCCGACGAGTGCGAGCGGGTTGAGCGTGGATCCGCCGATGTTGAAACCCTCGTAGAACACGGGGTACAGGCGGGCGATCATGAACACGCCGGCAACGACCATGGTGGCGGCGTGGATGAGGGCCGAGACCGGCGTCGGGCCGGCCATGGCGTCGGGCAGCCAGGTGTGCAGCACGAACTGGCCGGACTTCGACATGACCGCTGCCGTGAGGCACAGCGCGGAGATGAACAGCAGGTTGTGTGAGATTGCACCCGACACCGCGAGCTCGTTGATCTCGAGAATGTCGAATGTGCCGCCGGCGGCGAAGTACAGGGTGATCATGCCGATGAGCAGGCCAATGTCGCCGACGCGGTTGGTGAGGAACGCCTTGAGCGCAGCGTCGGAGTTGGGCTTTTCTTCCCACCAGTGGCCGATCAGCGCAAAGGAACAGACGCCCACCAGCTCCCAGGCCGTGATGAATTGCACGGTGCTCTGGCTCATCACCAAAAGGAGCATCGACGCGGAGAACAACGACAGGAACGCAAAGAAGTGGGTGTAGCGCCGATCGCCTTTGACGTAGTCGGTGGAATAGATGTGTACGAGCAGCGAGATGAACGTGACCACGAACAGCATGAGAATGCTGGGCCCGTCGACCAGGATGCCGACGCTGAAGTCGTGGCCGCCGCTGGAGAACCAGGTGAATCCCTTGCGGATGGCGATGCTCGGATGGGCGGCTTCGTGGCCGCCCTCTGCACCTTCCTCGCCAGCCTCGTCCGGGTCGGCAAACGCAATCGCGCCGTCGTCGGCATCGGCGGACTCGTCGTCGCTGTGATCGTCGGCTTCGGTGGGGGGTTCCTCGGCCTGGTCGGCTACGTCGGCATGGTCATCGACCGCATGGGGAATCGCCGACTGCGCGAGAGCTTCGTCGAAGTTGTCGCGATGATCGAACCACGCAAGACCCGCCCAGATCGCGAGGCCGAAACACAGACCGATGGCCCCGATGCCGATGCGGTGTTCCTTGCCGCCCATGCGCTTGCCGAAGAACAGGATCGTGAGAAACGAAAGGGCCATAATGGCCGGGATCAGCCACACGTATTCCAGGATGATGTTGAAGCCACCACCCACGTCGTTGGTGAAGCTGTATTCCGGAGTGCCACCGGCGGCGAGAAGATTACGCATCGTCGCGGTCAGCCCTTCAGTAGATCGGCTTCAGAGAAGTCGATGGTCTTGGAGTTGCGGTAGATGAGCAGCACCAGCGCCAGGCCGATGCCGACTTCAGCCGCAGCTACGGCGATTACGAATAGGGCGAAGACTTCGCCACCGATGTCGCTTTGGTAGGCACCAAAGGCGACCAGGTTGATGTTCACGGAATTGAGAATGAGTTCGATTGACATCAGCACCATGACGCCGTTGCGACGGGTGAGCGCTCCGTAGACACCAATGCAAAAAAGCAGGGCTGCGAGAATGAGGAATTGGTTCAGCCACATTGGTCGATCAGTCCTTCCGTGCAATCACGATGGCGCCGATGAGCGCAGCCAGCAGGAGCACCGACATCGCCTCGAACGGCACGATGTAGTCCTTGAAGATCGCGTCGGAGACCGCTTCGGTCGTGCTCGGTTCGGTCCGGATGATGAGGTCGTCTTCGAACGCATCGACCACGGCGTAGGTCATGACCGACATGAGCATCAGGGCCACGACGACGCCCATCGTTCGCTTCTCGGTCTGCACGCTCTCGTCCTCACCCATTTCGGCCCGGGTGAGCATGATGCCGAACAGGAACAAGACGATGACCGCGCCGATGTACACGAGCACCTGGGTTGCTCCGGCAAACTCAGAACCGAGCAGCATGAAGTTGACCGCAACACCGGCGAGCACGATGACGAGGTACAGCGCAGCGTGCACGACGTTGGCGGTCGTTACCACCCTGAATGCCGAGAACAGCATCACCGCGGCAGTGAGGTAGAACGCGATGTTCTGCGCGACGAACAGTTCGCCATCGGGATTCGCTTGAGCGAGTAGCTCCAACGTTGCAAGTGCCAACATCAGCGCGGCACCTTCTTGGTCTTCGTTTCCGACCCGGCCTCGTACGACTCGAACTCGGGCACCGTGGTCATCCACTGGCCAAGCCGGGTCTTGTCGTGGAGCAGATCGGCGATCTTTGGTTCGGAGAACTCGTACTCGGGACTCCAGAACAGTGCCTCGAACGGACAAACCTCGACACAGATGCCGCAGTACATGCACAGGGCGTAGTCGATGTCGAAACGGTCGAGCTTGTTCTTCTGGCGGGGTTTGCCGCCGGCGCGTCGCGGCGGTGCCTTCTCTTTGTGACCCTCGATGTAGATACACCAGTCCGGGCACTCGCGAACGCACAGCATGCACGAGGTGCAGTTCTCTTCGTGGAGGGCGATGACGCCGCGTGCCCGAGGCGCCGGCGCTTCCTTTTCGTGGGGGTACTGCACGGTCGCGGCACCCTTGGCCGGGCTCGGCGGCTTGAGCGGACCGTCGGGAAAGATGGTCTTGAGCGCGGTCTTACCCGTCACGCCGAAGCCTTTGATGATTCCTGGAACCAGACCCATTAGAAAGCCACCTTGAACACTGCTGTCGCCACGATGTTGACCAGCGAAATTGGGATGAGGAACTTCCACGCCAGCTCTTGCAACTGATCCTCGCGGAAGCGGGGCAACGTGAAGCGGGCCCAGAAGATGATGCCGACCAGAATGCTGGCCTTCGCAAGCAGGACGAGTGGACCGATGAAGTTGAAGAGGTTCGAGTCGACATCGAATCCGGGCACGTACCAGCCGCCCAGGAACATCGTCGACGCGATGGCTGCGAAGACACCGGCGGTGGCGAACTCGCCGATGAAGAACAAGAGGAAACGCATGCCGGAATACTCGGTCATGTAGCCGGTGACGAGTTCGGATTCGGCCACGGGCATGTCGAACGGTGACTGCCCGAGTTCGGCCTGGACGGCGATCATGAAGATCATGAAGCCGACGAATTGCGTGATGATGAACGGGTTGCCGATGCCGCCGAAGCCGAAGATCTCACCCGTCGCCTGGGCGTAGACGATTTGTTGCATGTTGAGCGTGCCGGCCTGCACGACGACGCCGACGACGGCGAGAATCATCGGAAGCTCGTAGGCGATGAGCTGCCCGGCGGCTCGGAGCCCGCCGATCAGCGAGTACTTGTTCGCCGACGACCAACCGGCCATGAGAATGCCGATGACCGATATCGACGACACGGCGAGGCCCAGGTAGACGCCGGTGTTGAGGTTGACGAACGTCGCGTCGGGGCCACCGGGGACGATCACGATCAGGAGGAAGGTGCTCATCAACACGACGAACGGCGCAAGGCCAAAGACCAGCTTGTCGGCCTTCGTGGGGAAGATGTCCTCCTTCTGCATCCACTTGCCGACCTCGGCCAGCAGCTGCATGGATCCGAACGGCCCCGCTTCCATCGGGCCGAGACGGCTCTGCATGAAGCTGATCATCTTGAACAGGTAGATGTAGACGAAGCCACCGGCGGGCAAGAGGACGGCGAGAAAGCCGACGCCTGATTTGATCAGGACTTCGGCCCAGTAGGGCACTTCGGCCAGGACGTTCATCGAGGTTGGAGTCATCGGTCAATGTCTCCCTTGGGCCCGAGCGGCCCACGAGCGAAGCGAGTCGAAGCGGGGAAAGCTTCGAGGAGACGAACAAGGTTCGGAGTCATCGGTCAATGTCTCCGAGAATGAAATAGAGGCTGGCCAAGATGGTGATGATGTCGGGCACGTAGACACCCTTGAGCACCCACGGGCAGATCGACACGTTGTTGAACGACGCCGAACGAATCTTGACGCGGAACGGCGTGAGGTCGCCCTTGGACACGATGTAGTAGCCCATCGCACCGAGCGGGTTGTCGGTTTCGACGAAGGCCTCACCGGCGGGCACCTTGATGATGCGCGGGACCTTGGCCATGATCGGGCCCGAAGGCACCTGGTCGACCAACTGACGCACGATCTTGCAGCCCTCGCGAACTTCTTGCAGCCGCACCCAGAACCGAGCGAACGAGTCGCCATCGGGGTGGGTCCAGACCTTCCAATCGACCTCGTTGTACACCATGCCCTCAGGGGCATCGCGACGGAGATCCCAGTCGACGCCGCTGGCCCGCACGTTGGCGCCGGAGAGGCCGTATTCAAGCGCCTTCTCACGCGGGATGACGCCGATACCACGGGTGCGCTTCTGGAAGATCTCGTTGTCGAGCAGCAGGGTTTCGACTTCGTCGCAGAACTCTTCGACACGGTCCATGGCGTCGCGGGTGCCGGCGAGCCAGCCGGCGGGAAGATCGTCCTTGATGCCACCGATGCGATCGAAGTTCGGGTGGAACCGGCCACCGGTGGCGGACTCGATTTGGTTCAGCACGTATTCACGGTCGCGGAAGGCGTAGAACACCGGCGTCGTGGCCCCGACCTGCACGCCCATGTCGCCCAAGAACAAGATGAGGTTCGAGATTCGACTGAGCTCGAACAAGATGGTGCGGATGTACTGGGCCCGAGGAGGAGCCTCGACCTCCATCAGCTTTTCGGCCGCGAGGATGAACGGCACCTCGTTGGCAAAGCTGCCCAACCAGTCGATGCGGTTGATGAGCGTGGTGACCTGCGGATAGGTGCGAACCTCGGTGAGTTTCTCGTACCCGCGGTGCATGTAGCCCATGATCGGCTCGGCCGAAATGACCTGTTCGCCGTCGAGCCTGGCGAGCAAACGGAGCGTGCCGTGCGTCGCCGGGTGCTGGGGACCCATGTTGAGGATCATGCCGTCGGACTCGACCTCGACGTTGATGCGAGAGTCGGCCGCCTGCGCGGCGATGTACTTCAGCTGGTCTTGTTCGGTGATAGCGGTCACGAGGTCGCCTCTTCTGCGTCGTCGTCGGCGTCGCCGGGCATGCCCTCGACGTCGACGATGCCGGGCCACGGCTTCACCTGACGGGCGAGCAACGGATAGTCCTTGCGGCACGGGAAGCCCTGAAAATCGCCCGGTAGGTAGATCTTGCGGGGGTCGGGGTGTCCGACGAACGTGATTCCGTACATTTCCCCCGCTTCACGTTCGTGCCAGTTGGCACCACCGTAGATGCCGCTCCACGTGTCGATCATGAGGGTGTCGGGCACGTCGACCTTCACCGTGACCGCCCAGCCTTCGTCGAGGTTGTTGACCCGAGCGAACACCTGGAAGCGGGACTCGCCGCCGGCGTAGCCGGTTTCGTAGCCGCTCGCTGCATCGTCATCGCCGGCATCGGGCGGGCTGAGCACCTTGTCGACGGCCGAGTCATGGTCGCGCCCGAAGGGCGAGATCATCCAATCGATGGCGGACAAGAAGTTGAAGTAACGACACCCCAGCTGGTTGCGAAGTGCTTCACCTGTGGCCGCCCAGGCATCGGGCTTGACGCGCACCCACAGGTCGTCGTTCACCTTGAGATGCGAGTCGACGATCGCATCGCCGAGCACGTCGGTGATGCGAGCCAGCAGCGCTTCGCGACGTTCGTCGGTTGGCGCGGCTTCGACTTCGTCGGCGGCATCGTCGGCTGGGGTCGCGTTCGGGGTTTCGGTGTCGCTCATCAGTCACCCACCACGATGGGTTCGCCGCGCCACTTCTCGGTGATGTCCTCGTTGCGGATGCGCTCCTGCAACAACACGATGCCCTCGAGGAGTGCTTCCGGGCGAGGGGGACAACCGGGCACGTAGACGTCGACGGGAATAATCTGGTCGACGCCTTTGGTTACGGAGTAGCTGTCCCAATACGGACCGCCACAGTTGGCGCACGAACCCATGGAGATGACGTACTTGGGTTCGGGCATCTGGTCGTACAGGCGACGAACCGACGGAGCCATCTTGTCGGTGACGGTGCCGGAGATGATCACCAGGTCGGCCTGGCGGGGCGAGGCCGGCAGCGGAATGACGCCCAAACGCATCGCGTCGTAGCGCGGGGATACCGCAGCCGCGCCCATCTCGATGGCGCAGCACGCAAGGCCCCATTGGTACATCCACAGGGAGTACTTGCGGCTGATGTTGAGAAGTTCGGTGAGCGGCTTGGGCGCCTTGCCGCTGTCTATGAGACCCATATGCGTACGTACCCGTCCGTCAGATCCATCGCAGGACGCCCTTGCGCCATGCGTAGGCCAGCCCGAGAGCCAGGATGAAGATGAATATGGCCATTTCGACCAAGCCGAAGACGCCGTAGGCCTCGAGACGAGTGGCCCAGGGAAAGATGAAAACCGCCTCGACGTCGAACAGGACGAACAGCAGGGCAAACACGTAGTACCGGACGTTGCTCTGGTTCCACATGTCGCCGGTGGGATCGACGCCGGACTCGTAGGTCGAAAGTTTGGCCTCGGTCGGGTTGTCGACGCGAAGCAACGAGGCGAGGCCGACGAACGCGCCAGTGACGGCCATGCCGAGCACGCCAAAAAGGCCGACGATCAGGTAGCTGCGAAGGAACTCGGACACGAAGGAAAATCCTACTGACGGGGCAGAGATGGGGCCAAGGCGGGCCAACGGCGCGAACCGAAGGCAAGAACCGGGAGTATCGACCCAAATCGGGCCGACACGGGCGAACACGGGCATGCAAAACAACACGCCAGGCAAGCTGACGACGTTGGAAATGTAGCCCCAAAACGGCCAAATTCGTGCGATCCGATGGGTGAAATGTGTCGAAGCACTCCAGAGCGACGTCTCGACACACCAATCGCCGGCCGCATTTGGGGCGGCGATGGGTCGGCGACAGGTTGGAACGATCGGGTGTGACGACCCTCGGAACGACCGGTGAAACAACACTGTGGATGGGCCAAGTGTTCTACAATTTGTGGGTTGGTTCGGACGTATCGCGTCCTGAAAGGGGGACGCAGTGCAACGTCGAACACTGACCATCGTCGCCTCGGCGCTGCTTCTCCTCAGCGCCCTCGGAGCGCTCGGACTCGTGACCAACAGCCGCGCCGAAAGCCGACCGATCGACGCGGCCGAGCCGTCGGAGGCCGCAGCCACGACATCGGCCGAAGCACCCACCGCATCGGTGTTGGGCGAAACCCTTGTCGCCCCGTCGCCTTTCCCCCCACCGTCCTCCACGACGACCGCCCTTGATGAACTCAGCGCCACCGAGACGAGCGCTCCACCGGCGATCGTTGCGGTGGGCAACCCGCCGCTTCCCGTCCCGGGCGCACCGCCACCGATCGTGGCACCGCCGGCTACACCCCCACCCACCGTCCCGGAAACCGCCGTCCCGGAAACCACCGGGTCGCTCCCGCCCGATCTTGTCGACATCGAGCCCGACACGCTCCTCCCCATCACCGTCACACCCAACGCGAATCTCGCCGATCGTCAGATCGTCACGGTCGCCGGTACCGGATGGCCCCCCGATGAAACCGTGGCCATCGCCCAGTGTCGCGCGAACACCACCGGGGTGGGCGGCTGCGACATCTACCACGTCACGACCGCGCCGGTTGCGGCCGACGGTTCGTGGTCGGCGGCGGTTCGGCTACGGCGCACATTCGAGGCGTTCGGCACCGCGGTCGATTGTGTTCGCGACGGCTGCCTTCTCGGTGCCGGAACCGCAGACCGCGACTTCGGAACCGCCGGCGCCCTCGAGCTGCACTTCGGTCGGTCGGTCCCCCCTGCCGCCCGGCCGGCGATCTCGGTCTCACCGGCAGCCGACCTGGGGCACGGGCAGGCGGTCACCGTGTCGATCACCGATGCGCTGCCCCTCGCCCGGGTGGCGCT
>RCMY010002884.1_pt1 | contig 24376 bp, 21 predicted proteins | sample 2041341 | NCBI WGS metagenome assembly RCMY01 (sample SAMN09708234, study PRJNA481090) | Marine sediment metagenome, whole genome shotgun sequencing project.
ATGTCTAAAGCCCTAATTTCCCGATAAATGTAACCGCCATGTTCTTTACACCACAGTTTATCCTTCTTTCACAACAATTGTTATCCTAAACGCAGCGTTTGAGCGAATTTTACGTTATTCTATTAGATAATGAGATGTTCAATCCTTTTAAAACCACAGCTTTTTAACTACGGTTTTAGCCATCCGTAGTACTTAATTTTCCTGTTTTGACCTATCCCCAATCATGAAAAAACTACTACCTAGCCTAATCTTCCTGCTGTCTTTCGGCGTTTTTGCCCAAGACCTTCAAGACTTCAGAATCGAAGAGACACCGACCACGGCGAGCAATGACACCGAAAGCCTATCGTCATACCCCGAACCCGTCGTTTCCATTAACAAGACCTTCGAAGAAGCCGCCGACAGCAATGACATACCGCACAGAACGTTCAGCAATCTTGAAAAGGTTGAAAATGGGTATTACATTATATCGGGCGTCTTTAGCGAAGGAAGAAATCTGAAAAAGACGGTAAAAAAATTAGAACGTAAAGGCTTCGAAGAGGCAGGTTATATTACTAATCCCGAGAACGAGCTCAACTATGTGTATCTGTCTTATTATCCGTTCGGTCTTGAGGCTGTCGATGCCTGTGTTTCGGACTTGGACGGTGCCTATACCGACACCATGTGGATTCTCGAAGTAGAGAACAGTATGACCATCGGCGGATCATCTTTGGCTATGCTGGAGATTAGTGAAACCGGAACGATCACCGCGGCAGACAGAAACGAAGAGGAATCCGAAATTAAGGTTGCCGAAAAATTGATACCCCTCGACGACAACACGCCCATCATCACCAAAACGACCAACAAGAGCAACAAGAGCAAAACTATCGAAAAGGCCGATGCCTATTTCAACAAGATGTGGTATGCCGAAGCGGCCGATCTTTACGAGCAGGCCCTTTCGAAAGGTGAAAAATACTATACGCGCGATAACCTACAGAAAGCTGCCGACGCACATTACTTCAATACCGATATGGAAAAGGCCTATCAATGGTACAACGTGCTTTATGAAAACTACGGCAAGGAAATGTCGGAGGAGAATATGTTCAAATACGCCCATTCATTAAAGGGCACCGGAAAGTACGGCCGTGCAAAACGTCTTATGCGGGTCTACAACCGCAAAACGGAAAATGGTGCAGCCGCTGACCTCATTAACACCAAACTTACGGCCAACGAGGTCGTATTGGACAACATTTTAGGGTCGGAACAGGATTTCGAACTTAAAAACATGTCCATCAATACAAAATATTCCGATTTCTCGCCCATGTTCCTCGATTCGAATCAAGTGGTCTTTTCATCGGCCAAGGATTCTTCCTTTTTCAAGACCAGAAAGTACAAATGGAACGACCAGCCCTTCCTAGATCTCTATGTGGCCGAGATCAACAAAGAATCTCAAGACTTAAAGCATGCCATCAAATTTTCCAAAAAAATAAATACCAAGTATCACGAAGCATCCGTAACCTTTTCACCCGATAACTCGACCTTATATTTTACCCGCAACAACTACAGCAAAAAGCTGAAGCGCGATAAGGATGGGGTAAACCATCTTAAGATATATAAATCGAAAAAAATCGGCTTGGAGTGGACGGAAGCGGTAGAAGTCTCGTTCAATAGCAACGACTATTCCACAGGCCACCCCGCCTTGAGCCCTGATGGCAAACAGCTCTATTTTGTATCCGATATGCCGGGCAGCATCGGTAAGAGTGATATTTTCGTGGTCGATGTCTTGGACGACGGCAGCTTTTCGACTCCTCGTAACCTAGGCCGCGGCATAAATACCGAGAAAAGGGAGATGTTTCCCTTCTTCAATGGCAAAAAGCTCTATTTTTCTTCGGATGGACATACAGGTCTTGGCGGGCTTGATATATTCGAAGCCGCTTACGATGCAGAGGAAGGTTTTGGGGAGGTTGTCAACCTAGGAAAACCCATCAATAGTAATAAGGATGATTTTTCGTATATCGTGAACGAGGAGAACCATAAAGGATTTTTTGCGTCCAACCGTGATGGGGGCAAGGGGGATGATGATATCTATTCGTTCAAAAGACCGTCCATCGAAGAAATTCCGACAAACAGCAATGCCATCGCCGGGGTAGTGACCGAAATGGTTACTGGCGGTCTAATGCCAAAAGCTCTTGTGCAACTCTTAGACGAGAACGGTATCAAACTTAAGGGAATGATGACCGAAGATGACGGCAGTTTTGTATTCGAGGATCTTGACGGTAACACCAAATACACCCTAAAGACCACACAAGGGGAGTTCTTCGATGACGAAAGACCGGTAGCCACTATAGACAATGAGCGCGTCAACGTCGATATCTCCATGAAGCGTCTTGAAGACATGATCGCTGTAGAGGAAGGCATCAAAAAGTTGAAGACCGAAATGATCTATTTCGCGTTCGACAAATCAGAGGTCAGACGGGAAGCAGCTAAAGAACTTAACAAGTTGGTCAGTGTCATGAAAGAATACCCGGGCATGGCGATAAAGATCGAATCACATACCGATTCACGAGGTAGCCGAGTATATAACGAATACCTTTCTGACAAACGCGCCAAATCTACCCGGGATTATATCATCGCCCAAGGAATTGACCCAAGTCGTATCGAAAGTGCCATCGGTTATGGTGAAAGCCGTTTGCTCAACGAATGTGACGGTACCGTGGCCTGTGCAGAAGCCACGCACCTGCTCAACCGTCGTTCGGAATTTATTATTGTAAGAGACTAAGAATTTCAAGGTTCCACGACCTACTTATACCTAAACCTAGCCGCTACCTTATTTAAGGTGGCGGTTTTTTTATGCTCCGCCAATAAATCCAATGAAATTGATTTACGGTCAACCATTCTGTTCCGGTAGACTAGATATGGGTAGATATAATGTAGGCAAGCAATTCCGTATCCTTGTTCTACCATTCTGACCAGAAAGCGCATCCTTTAGTTGACTGGTGCATTTTTATATGCAATCGTTTCTTGGAAACACGCTATTATAACCTCTTGTTGCGACATCAGGAGTTATAGATGAGTCCTATCTCAAGTTGATACGATGCCTCCGCGCTATAAAAATTCTCTACATCGTCTTTTAAAGAGCTTTATCGAAAGATTAAAATAATTGAGACTAACGACCAAAATTGGGAGGGTTTCATCTAATTTATTCTTCAACGCAGGGATTATGTCGCCACCTTTGCCCAATAACTGCAAATTCAAAGTATGAAGAAACTACTACTTGTTAAGGGAATTTATGTGGAGGCATTCAAAGATTGGACCTATAAGGTGCTCAAAGAGTATTTTAAGGCTTTCTCATGGCTTTGGCTTGCTCTTTACGCACTTACTGTTTATGCTTTTATTTATAGGGTCTCTACAGGCTTTGCCTTTGGTTGATAGACCAATGTCTGAAAAGAAAAAGCCCGTCTCAACGATGGGCTTTTATATTTTGTAAGGGCGTCTACTTACTTAGTTTGAGGCGTAAATTTCAAGGTTTTTAATATCGCCTCCAGCTCGAATATATCGTCCCGTTTTTGAGTAGCGGGGGCGAACACGAAGCCTTCCATGACCAATTTTCTGTTGTTTGCCTTATCATTGAGAATATAAGTCAGAAAAGGGCCGGCCATGGGATAGTTCTTGATATCCCAGATACCGCGGACCTCGACGCCTTTGAGGCCTGCAATCTTCACAGGGAAAATGGCAGGAGCATACGCAGGCTCTGTTCTCATATAGGTCACCTTACCGGTCACATCGGGGCCGGGCACGTATTTTTGCCCGATTGAGTCGCGCATGGCAATAATATCCCTCACCAAGGTAGAATCAGCACTAAAACTGTCCCCAGGCATTTCGTAAACGATGATATTTGCGTTCCCTTTTTGTATTTCTCGGTCGATCCAGACGAAATTATCTTCCTGTTTTCCCACACTATAAATTGAAGGAACTTTCAATGAAATGCCGAATTTTTCTTGTAGAACCCTTTCTTTACTCAGTGAGCGGTTGAAGCGTTTTTGTGCCTCGGCAATCTCCACATCCTTAAAGGCCGCAATAATTTTGTCCGATTCAGCTTCTAGATTTTTGATGATTTCACCATCGGTGGTCCCTTTTATTACGCCGACTTTTTGAGGTGTTGCGTACATATCGCTCTTGACATGGGCTACGTTGATCGAATCGTTCATGACATAAAGTACCGAACGGGTATTGCGAAGGGACCCTGTGAAAAACTTGGGGGCAATCTGGTCGATATTGAAAAGGGGCTCGTCCATGGGCATACCCAATACGGGTGCTGCAAAGTGCCTTCTGATTGAATCCCCGACCTTGCTTTTCCAAAGTTCGTTGTCGATGACGACTACCATCGAATTTATGGCGCCGATCGAAGTGGGCAGATAATTTTGATTTTTCCCTTCCTTACAAGAAGTTAGGGTTAAGGTGAGAAGCAAAGCTAGTGTTCCAAGTTTTTTCATGGTCTAAGGTTTTGAGGTAAACCGGCTATTAAACTAACTAACGGGCAGGTAGACCCTAACTTAATAACCTAAATTTACGATGAACAGTCGCACAATTTCAGTTTTGTGCCCGGTTTGAGGTTGTTACCACTAATACCGTTCCATTGTCGTAAATTCTCGACAGAAATTCCTGGATATTTTCTTGAGATGGTCCACAACGAGTCTCCACTCCGCACCGTATGCACTTTTGCGCCTGCCGGATTCGAGGTGTTTGTAGCGGCTATAGACCCGTTCGAGGCCGCCGTCGCACCGGGTATCCGCCTTGGATAAATAGTGAGCCGTTGCCCTATTCTCAGATCGTTCCCACGAAGTCCGTTCCATTGTTTGAGCTGGCTAACACCGACTCCGTAGCGTTCCGCTATTCGACCAAGATAATCGCCACTTCGCACCTTGTAGCGTATTCTGTCTTGCTCGGCCTCCTTCACCAACTGGGGCAGCGGACTCTCTTTGCTGTCCAGTTCTTTTTTTACATGTGCGTAGATTGCTTCTTCGTTCGCAACGAACTTGCCTATGGCATACTTCGGCAATCGCAAGGTATTCGATTTGTTGTCAACAAACGGAATCACGTCTAATTTATAGGAAGGGTTGAGCACTCTTAGTTCTTCCTTGCCCACCCCTACCAATTCAGATACCTGATCGAAGGTAATCAAGCTCTTTACATGTACGGTATCGGTCTCGAAATAGGCGCGCTCTACTTTTTCGCCTTTTAGACCGTGCTCGTCGGCGTACTCAAAAAGGTACATGGTCGCCAAAAATGCAGGTACGTAACCGGCCGTTTCACGGGGAAGGTAACGACGGATATTCCAATAATTCTTATAGCCCCCAGATCTTCGTATCGCCTTGTTGACATTGCCAGGTCCGGAATTATAAGCGGCCAGGGCCAAATCCCAATCATCATAAATATCGTATAGCTTTGATAGAAACTTACAAGCGGCTTCCGTAGACTTGATCGGATCGCTGCGTTCGTCAACATAACTCGAAACGTCAAGGTCATACTGTTTTCCAGTCCCATACATAAATTGCCAAAGCCCGGTTGCGCCCGCATGCGAGCGTGCCCTTGGGTTCAATGCGGACTCGACAATGGCCAGGTATTTCATCTCTATGGGGATGTCGTAGTTGTCAAGTTCTTGTTCAAAAAGTGGAAAATAGAACTGGCTGATCGTCAACATTTTTTCCATCAGATCCCGTTTTCTAAAAAGGAAGGATTTGATGACGTTTTCTAGGGATGGATTATAGGCAATATTGAAAGGCGTCTTTTGATTCAGGCGTTCCAATCTCGCCTTTAAAGTATCGGTAGATAATGACGTTGGATAGGTCTTATCATAGTCGAGATGGGTAACCTCACTAAGCATTTCATCGGAAAGGGATGCGCTTTCGTAAAGTACCTCCATCCAAAGACTGTCGTACTTTGCTGCTTCCGGAAGGTCTTGCAGGTCATATTTGCTGATGGCTCCGTCCTGTATTAATTTTAGTACGTTGTCGTTCAGCGTGGTGTCCGCGGCCATCTTTTCCATCTGCTCGACACCGTGCATATCCATCGCCAATGTGTCGACAGGTATGTTCTGGTCCGTTGTCAAGGCTTTGTTTCCTAAGGATGTGGAAAGGGAATCCCTTTCGGATAAAGCCAGGGAGTCTTTGTGCTGTGCCATCGAAGGAACGGCGAAAACTAAACACCAAACCAACGAAAAAAACCTATTGTTTTTTGTTATCATATTATCTGCGAATTGCGGAATATATAGAATGTAAAATCATGCACAGGCCAAATCGTTCCAATCCATCGAAAATCGCCCTTTTTTTTGAAAAAATGAAATTTTCGGGCCATTGAACTCGTCTTGAGTTTTACTTTTACCTACAAATTTCACATTTTGCACCCTAATTTTCGGTTCCAAACTAAAACTCAAGACGAGTTCATAAAATAATTTCGCGGATCAATGAATCCGTTTATCGATAACGCACTTATTCCCCGATTATTGCAGCGATTCCCGGCAGGGTTTTCCCTTCTAAGCTTTCGAGCATGGCGCCACCGCCCGTAGAAACGTAACTCACCTTATCTTCAAATCCAAATTGTTTGACCGCGGCAACGGAATCCCCACCACCGACCAACGAAAACGCACCGGCTTGTGTAGCCTCATCAATCGCCTTTCCGACGGCAATGGTTCCTTTGGCGAAGCTCTCCATTTCGAAAACACCTATCGGACCGTTCCAAAGAATGGTCTTGGCTTTTAGAATGACTTCCTTAAAATTTTGGAGAGTGTTGGGTCCGGCGTCCAAACCTTGCCAACCATCGGGAATCTTATCTACATCGACCACCTTGGTATTCGCATCGTTCGCGAAATCGTCAGCAGCCAAAACATCCACAGGAAGATGTACTTCAACACCTTTTTCTTTAGCCTGCTTTAAAATATCCATGGCCAGATCCATCTTATCGTCTTCACAGATGGAGTCGCCTATCTGTCCGCCTTTCGCCTTGACAAAAGTGTAGGTCATACCACCACCTATAATCAGGTGATCAACTTTGTCCAATATATTCTCGATAATAGTGATTTTAGAGGAAACCTTGGCACCTCCCAAAATCGCCAACACAGGTTTCTCTCCGGTTTCCATCACCTTGTCGATAGCCTCGATTTCTTTGGCCAAAAGGTAGCCGAAACATTTATCATCCGGGAAAAACTGGGCTACTACGGTCGTAGAGGCGTGTGCGCGGTGCGCTGTTCCAAAGGCGTCGTTTACATAGATATCTCCCAATTTTGAAAGTTGCTCGGCAAAATTTGTGTCTCCTGCTTCCTCTTCGGCATGAAAGCGTAGGTTCTCCAACAAAATTACCTCCCCGGGCTGTAATGCAGCGACCGCAGTTTCAGCGCTTTTACCAACGCAGTCATCGACGAACTTGACCTCCACGCCAATAATATTCGATACCGAATCCTTAATATGCTTAAGCGAAAGATCGGGATTCACCTGCCCTTTCGGACGGCCTAAATGGCTCATTAAAATGGCACTTCCACCGTCTTCCAATATTTTGATTATAGTAGGCTTTGCGGCTTCGATCCGATTGGTATCGACAACCTTGAAATCATCGTTTAAAGGCACGTTGAAATCTACCCGGATCAATGCTTTTTTATCCTTGAAATTAAAATCATCTATCGTCTTCATGCTTTTTTTGGTTTTAAGGGAATGGCAAATGTAAGGAAAAGAGTAAGCAGTTGGCAGTGGCAGTAGGCAGTTTTTACCCTACGCGGAGTTAACCAACACTAAAAACTGACTCGCGCCCTATACTTTACGGCCACTGGATAAAAATTGCGTAAAGCGCATAACGGTAAGCGAACTACGGAAAAATGGCTATGAAAACCTTATCTTTACAGCATGTTGTTCAAAGACATTTTAGGACTATCCCACATCAAGAACCATCTGGCTACCAGTGCCGATGCGGGGCGTATACCACATGCGCAATTGTTCGTCGGACCTGAAGGTTCGGGAACTTTACCGATGGCCTTGGCCTATGCGCAATATATTATCTGTTCTAATGCAAACGGGGAAAATATTGGGGAAAACCAGGCCTGCAACCTCAAGTTCAATACCCTCTCACACCCCGATATGCACTTTGCCTATCCGGTTTCGAATTCCGACAAGATAAAGAACTATGCCGTTAGCGACCATTATGCCGAAGAATGGCGAAAGTTCGTCAAAAAGCAGCCCTATGGCAACCTGTTCGATTGGTACAGGCTGATCGGTATCGAAAAAAAACAGGGCCAAATCAGTGTACACGAAGCGCAGGACGTGGTTAGAAAATTGGCCTTGAAGTCGTATGAAGGGGGCTATAAGGTTATGCTGATCTGGATGGCGGAAAAGATGAACATATCCGCCTCGAACAAGCTCCTCAAACTTATTGAGGAGCCTCCAAATAATACCGTTTTTATCTTGGTTGCGGAAGATGAGGAACAGATTATACAGACCATCCGATCCCGCTGCCAGGTCTTACATTTTCCGCCATTGGCGGAAGGGGCCATTGCAAACGCCCTTGTCGAAAATGGAGCGTTGCGCGAAGAAGCCCTTCGGATCGCCCATGAGGCCGATGGTAATTTCAACAAGGCCTTGGATCTCATGAACAAAGATTCTGAAGATCTTGTTTTTGAAAAATGGTTTGTGCAATGGGTACGCAGCGCATTCAAGGCAAAGGGAAACAAAGCGGCTATTCACGAACTCATACTTTGGAGCGAAGAGGTGGCCAAGACTGGCAGGGAGACTCAAAAGAACTTTTTACAGTATTGTCTTACGGTTATGCGGCAAGCCCTGCTAATCAACTTTAACACTGGTGAACTGGCCTTTATGCGTATTCACGTAGACGGCTTTCAACTGGATAAATTCGCGCCCTATGTGCACGAGAATAACATTACGGATATCGTCAATGAGCTAGAAACAGCAATCTACCACATCGAGCGAAACGGCAATTCTAAAATCGTCTTGACGGACCTTTCGATAAAACTTACAAGGCTTTTGCATCGACCAGCGAGGCTCATAGCCCCTCAACTATAAAACCAGCAAGACTCATTTCTTGCCCAAACCAAACCAAAACCAAAACTACACTTATGGAAAACCTAACAAACCACGCCACCGAAAACCTAATCTTGATTTTTTTGATCATCGTCTTTCTTCAAAGCAGTATAGATAAAGTCTTCGATTGGAAAGGGAACCTTTCGTTTTTAAACGATCATTTCGCCGATACTCCACTACAAAGCCTGGTTCCGTTTTTGTTGAGTACGGTATTGATTGCCGAAATAACCGCTGGTTTATTGTGTGCCATCGGCCTGTTTCAACTTGTCGTTGCTGGTGAAAGCAGTATAGCTTTCTACGGTGCGGTCATGGCCTGCGTATCGCTGCTGATGCTACTCTTCGGACAGCGATTGGCCAAGGATTACGAAGGGGCGAAAACCATAGCGGTCTATTTTGTGCCTGCCGTTTTTTTAGTGTTTTTGTTACAGGGATAAAAATCACCCGAGCCGTAGGGCACCGAGTGATTGTGTAGCGATCGTATCAGGCCGGCCGGCCGAATTATTTCTTGTATTTCTCGTTCAATAGCTTTACGACCTCATCGGTGAGGTTATTGGCATCGGTGCCGTAAAGCACACTTCCGCCATCGCCTCCACCTAATATATAGGTATACCCGTTCGCTTTGCCATAGGCTTCGATTTCTTTCTTGACCTTGCTCACGATACTATCCATTTCGACCTGACCGACAGCTTGCAATTGCTGATCTTCTTGCTGAAGTTGTTGACCGATCATTTGGCCGCGTTGTTGCATTTGCCCATATTGCTCCTGAGCTTTTTCCTGCGACATCTTTTCTGCTTCTGCCTGAAAGGCTTGCGCTTCTACCTGAAATGCCTGTGAAGTACTATCCCTTTTTTTGTTTAAGGCATCCGCTTTTACTTTAAAATCGGCCTCAACATCGATTTTCTCCTGATATTCGTCCATCAGTTTTACATTATCGACATATCCGATTTTGGTCTGCTGACAAGAAGTCAATCCTAAAACCGCAAAGACCCAAAACATTTTGCTTATACTGTTGCTTTTAGTTTTCATTTTGAATTATCCTTTTTAAAGTAATATCCTTATATGCCATTTTTGGCTGCGCAAAAATAGAAAAGCTTTTTGAAAAGATATAGGCTATTGTCAATAGATGTCAATTTCTTGATTTTTAGTTTCGCTTTTGAAATCGACACCCATTGGCCACGATAAGCGCACTCTATCATAATTTCATCAGCAATTGATGGAAGCTATCGAAATTTGAGCTGTTAAATGCCCATATTTGAAGCGTCATCAAATAAATGACCCTTAGGATTTATATGGCTGCAAAGCTTTCTTAAATCGCCTTATAATCCGTTCTGCCTTCATAAAATCATTTCTGGACTGTCCGCAGACTATTATTTGTCGAATAATATCGAAAAATTCCCAAAAGACTCTTTACTTCTGAAGCGGGGCATGTTATTTTAGGAATCCTTTTTTTGGAGAATATAAATAATTGATGAATGCTCTTTGGTCAGCCATCCTTTTATATTGGAAAGCATTCCCCTATAAAATGCCATAAGGAAATTCTGTTTGCCCCTCTTGTATTTTTCGGAAAGCAATGAAACATAAAACGCGTCGAATATCATGGGTTTGGTCCGAACCACTTTCAGGCCGTGATTGGAAAATAATGTCTCGATTGCCGTTCTCGAAAAATGCCAGAGGTGACGCGGCACATCATAGGCCGCCCAAAATTCTCCGTAGTGTTCGGCATCGTAGGATTTAAAATTAGGGACGGCAATAATCAAGGTGCCATCATCCTCTAAATGCCAACGAAGTTTTAGAATCTGGCTTTCAAGGTCGGTCAAATGCTCGAGCACATGCCAAAGGGTTATTACCTGAAATTCTTTTTTCGGTAGCGCATCCATTTCCGAAAGCAGTTCCATTCTTTTTTCGCGGGAGCGAAGACGTGCATCTCGGCTCGGCTCTACCCCCATCACAGACCATCCTCGTCTTTGGGCAGCCAGTAAAAAATCACCCGTGCCGGCACCAATATCCAGTAATGATTTATTACCGTTCGCATATTCATTTATAAGCCTTGTTTTCATCCACAGGCTAAATGACTTTACGCGCTGATACAGTTTATCCGAAAAGGTGGTATTGGCATCGCTATGCGAAATATAAGCTGCGCTTTGGTAGAACCTATCTAGATTTTCAGGTTGCGGTCTGGTTACGAGCATCTGCAGATTTTCGTCGAGCAGTAATTCGAACTCTTCACCGGTAACCGAAAAATCCTTAGTTTTTAAAAACGGTTTCATTGTAGTTATGCGTGGTCAGGTATTCTTGCTTTAAAGCCCTAAGATACTTTAAAACCGCTTCCCTTGAAAGCGCATCGGCATTTAAACAGTCATTTTCAAAATCGTTATAGACTTCGATGGCGATATACCAATGTCCCTTTCGACTGCTGTAAGAATCTTCAAAAACAGGCCCGACTCCCGCATCGTCCAACATGGCGTCAACAACAAATCCGCCCACATTGAGCATTTTAGTCGGTATCTCTATCTCATAATGGGAGAAGAAAAATTGGGTGTCATTAATAATAAATGGAACATCGTCATAAACATTTTCATCGTTTAGTTGGAACTTGGTGTCGATATAGTTATAGAAATGATTGACGTCTTTGGGGTCTTCAAAAACGAACATTTCGCGCTTAGGCAGACTTCTTTTAAACTTCTTGCCCTTGGTTACTTTGTAGTCGTCGATGTTCGGGGCAATCCGTATCGGGATACAAGATTGTATAACGATAAGAATCGCTAACAGGATGAGGGTTTTTTTCATTTTTGACGCTGGGATGTAGTGTGCAAAAGCAGTAACAAAAATTGCACCAAAGGCTAAGGCAAATTCCAATTTGGGAAGTCCAAATTTCAATTAGAAGGGATGACTTGGTAGTTTCTTAGCTGGGACAGGGAAGCAAAACGGGGATGAAATTACAAGTCATAAATTCCAAGAAGTAATGACAACAGGCTCCTCTTCTAGTGATTGCTAACACTAGGAATCATACAGGTTGCATTCGAAATGCAAATGAGGCCTGACTCTATTTTTTGGTTTCTTCCCCTGGCAGGGGAATGAACTTTCATCACACTCCATATCTTTACAAAAACCTCAAGTTCCACGTGGAACATTATGTATTATCGTCCCAAATACACCAACAATACGCTGATATCAGATGGATTTACGCCGCTTACTCTAGCGGCTTGCGCAATGGTTACCGGCTGTATTGCTGCAAGCTTTTCCCGCGCTTCATATGAAAGGGATTTTAGTTTTGAATAATCGAAGTTTTCAGGAATTTTAACATTCTCCAACCGCTGCAATTTGTCGGCATTGTTCTTTTCCTTTGCGATATAACCCGAATATTTTACTTGTATTTCAGTCTGTTCAAGCACTTCCCTGTCAAGCTCATTGTCATTTACGAAACCGGAGACCGGCTCCAACTCCAGCATGTGGGCCATCTTCACTTTCGGACGGGAAAAAACCTTGAACATCTTGTCGGATTGTTTCACCAAGGCAGAATCCAAACGTTCTAAAATGGGATTAATGTCTTCTGGAAGCACGCTAGTTTCTCTAAAAAAATTGATGAATGCATCGGATTTTCGCTCTTTTTCCTCCATCCTTCTTAGTCGTTCTTCTCTGGCCAATCCGATTTCGAAACTTTTGGGAGTCAATCGCAGATCGGCATTATCTTGTCGTAAAAGTGTTCGATATTCGGCTCGGGAAGTGAACATCCGATAGGGCTCTTCTGTGCCCTTTGTTATCAGGTCGTCGATTAAAACACCGATATAGGCCTCATCCCTTTGCAAGATAAAAGCATCTTTCTCGTTCAGTTTAAGGTGTGCGTTGATGCCGGCCATGAGTCCTTGCGAAGCCGCTTCCTCGTATCCGGTCGTGCCATTGATTTGCCCAGCAAAATACAAGTTATCGACCAGCTTGGTCTCTAAGGTATGTTTGAGTTGTGTAGGTGGAAAATAATCATACTCGATGGCATAACCAGGTCTGAAAAACTTGACGTTCTCGAATCCTTTTACCGCTTTCAAAGCCTTGAACTGTACATCCTCGGGCAAGGAAGTAGAGAAACCATTGACATAGACTTCGACGGTATGCCAGCCTTCAGGCTCTACGAAAAGTTGGTGGCTATCCTTGTCCGCAAATCTATCGATCTTATCCTCGATGGAAGGACAATAGCGTGGGCCAATACTTTTAATCCGTCCGTTGAACATAGGTGACCGATCAAAACCCTCTCGGAGCAAATCGTGAACTTTGGCGCTCGTGTGGCTCATGTGGCAATCCCGCTGTTGCTTCAGAACGGGGGTGTCTAAATAAGAAAATTTCTCGGGCTTATCGTCACCGGGTTGTGGAATCATAACGGAATAATCCAACGAACGGCCATCGACCCTTGGTGGGGTTCCGGTTTTCATACGACCACTTTCAAATCCGAAACCCAATAACTGTTCGGTTATTCCGTTAGCCGCTTTTTCTCCTGCCCTGCCTCCGCCAAATTGTTTCTCTCCGATATGTATCAGGCCGTTTAAAAAAGTTCCATTAGTCAACACTACCGCTTTGCCTTTTACCTCCAATCCCAGAGAAGTCCGGACGCCGACGACTCGATCATTTTCGACCAAAAGTCCACTGACCATCTCTTGGTAGAAATCACAGTTCGGGGTGTTCTCCAAAGCCAAACGCCATTCTTCCGCAAATCGCATTCGGTCACTCTGCGCACGGGGACTCCACATCGCCGGCCCCTTCGATTTGTTCAACATCTTGAACTGGATGGCGGACTTATCGGTGATAATTCCGCTATAGCCGCCAAGCGCATCAATTTCACGCACAATCTGTCCTTTAGCGATACCGCCCATAGCCGGGTTGCATGACATTTGCCCAATGGTTTGCAGGTTCATCGTGATCAACAAGGTTTTAGAACCCATGTTCGCTGCGGCTGCGGCAGCCTCTGCGCCAGCGTGGCCTCCTCCTACTACTATGACATCGTATTGTTCTGGGAACATTGTAATTTGATTAATTATTGTTTGAGAATTGCTTCAGTGCTTTCCCAAAGTTATGCTTCAAAAACTTTCCTTTGTTTACTTAACACATTTGGGTATCCACATAAATGACACCCTATGTAATCGAGCGGTCTCGCGTTTAAAAAACGCAAAAACATATCGACATGACCGGCAACGAATTGCAATGCTCTTTATTGTTCCACGTGGAACAATTTTATTTTCTCGTCTTCCATGATCCGCATTTCAGCATTTTCCGCTTTCGATTTATCCTTGTAGCCGAACAGGTGCAGAATACCATGTGACATCACCCGAAGTAACTCAACTTCAAAATCGGTTTTGAATATATTAGCGTTTTCCGTTACCCTATCGATGGAGATAAATATGTCCCCGCCGATTCGTTTTCCATCCGAATAATCAAACGTGATAATGTCAGTAAACGTATCGTGATCGAGATAATTTCTATTGACGTCCAGAAGGTAGTTGTCAGAGCAGAAAATATAATCAATCTGTTTACACGTTCCGCCTTCCGAAACTACTACCCTACTCACCCAATCGGCAAACTTGGTTTCGTTTTCTAACTGAAAATCCGTTTCGTAATGGAACTCAATCATCGCTCTTAAAATAATCTTTCACCCTGTTCTGAAAATTGGGGCGCAAAGGTAAGGCTTGCCGATTTAAAATTTCGATTTCGTTGCGATAATTCTCTAAGGCGGGCGGCTTGGTGAGTATCGGATTTTTAAAATCCTTGATATTGGTAGTACTCTCCCGTTCGGATTTCTGGCCTTGCTTCAAAGCGGCATTTTCAAGTTTCAACAGCTCATACTGAATATTGTTTATTTTAGAAATGCTGCGTTGGGTAACGCCATTTTCTAACAGGTCGTTCTCAAAATCCTCCATTTGCTTTAATAGCTTTTGGCCCAACTTTCTATCCCCGGCGTTTATCATATCTTGCAATTGCTGCTCGAGTCTCTGTCGGATCATTTGTTGTTCCTTGTAGATTTCATAGATTTCCTGTAGCTCGGCCTCGCTGGGCTCTCCCTGTCCCTGGCCGCCTTGATTTCCATTTTCACCTTTGGAACCATTACCCACTTTTCCTTCTCCGTTCCTACCTCCTTGGCCATTTTGACCTTCGCCTTCCTTCTTCCCCTCACCAGATTGGGACTCCCCCTCACCTTCGCCCTCCTGCTGGCCTTCTCCCTTCTGGCCTTCGCCTTGCTGACGTTCTCCCTGTCCCTTCTGGGGTTTACCTTGACCTTGTTGGCCCATACCCTCCATTTTCTCCTTAAGTTCGCCTTGGCCTTTTATGATGTCGGGCAATTGAAAATCCTGACCTTGACCCTGCCCCTTGCCGGCCATCATGCTTTGCTGCATGTTATCGAGCATATGCCAAGAAATCGGCTAAGCTGTTCGAGGCGTTCATGACATATTTTTGATACGATACACCTTGATATATTTGGCTTTCGGCTATACTTTCGAGGGACTTGTCAATGTTGTAATAAACCTCGGTTATCTGCTCGTTTACGAACTCGGAAAGCTCCGCCCGACGAAGGGACAATGCGAAAAGACTGTCGTCGACATGTCCGAACAAATCACGCAACTCCTGTTGTTCACGAACAGTGCCAGAAAATTGGGCGTTGTCTAAATCGGCATCCTCAAGGCTGTCATACAGCTTTTCTTGCTTGAAGGAAAAGGTAATTAAGTTGTCGAGAATCTGTCGTAACATTTCGGCATCCTCGGTGATACTAGACCCGCCCCCATCTCCGGAAGCGGATTCCCCGAGTTCCTCGCTCATCTCTTTCATCTTCTCCGCAGCTGACTTTTGCTTTTTACTCGCGCCCTCGGCAGCCTTTTCCTTTTCCTCGGATTGCGAACTTTCCTCTGCCCCGTGATGCTTGTTGATCTCCTCTAAAGCATCTTTCTGATCCTGCTTTACACCTTCTTTTTTGACGTCATCTATGTTCAATTCCACCGGCTTTTTCAGCTGTTCATTATCCTTTTTCAACTCCTCCAGCGCCTTGGCCAGCAGTTCGAAGCTTTCATTCAATTTCTGCTGCTCGGGTTCGGAGAAATCCTGTCCGATCTTCATTTTAGAGAGCAACTCTTGGCGTTTGGCCTCCGCAGCGAGATCCTTGGCCAATTGCGACGCCTTCTCGGTCACATAATACCGCTTGGTCAATTCTAACAATTGTTCTAGGTTGCGCTCGCTGTTCTGCTGCTTCTTACCGAGTTCCTCCAGCCGCTTAGTCAGTTCTTCCTTGTTTATTTTATCAGCAATTTTATTGAGCTCTTCCAACAGCTTTTCGTTTTTTTTGGCCTCCAGCTCCTGACGCTCCAAACGCTCCTTTAGCAGCTTGTTCATTTGGTCGTCTTTCTCCCCTTTGTCCAAATTTTCCTTGAGCTGCTTACTGAACTTCTGCATCAAGTTTTCTTGCTGCCGCTGTTTCTGTAAAAAATCCTTGACCTGTGCTTGATCGTTGAAATTCAATTGCTTTTTTTCCTTTTGATTCCGACTAATATCCTTTAATGTCTCCTTTTGCTCCTTGAACCTGTCCAAAGATTTATCCATGGTGTTGATAAGGGATTGCTGCGATTCGAGTTCTTGGTTGCGCAACTGGTCATCATCGAGCAAAGCCATCGAAAACACCTGGCTCTTGGCCGTTTTTCCCTTACGGATGGCATCATTGTCAGTTGCCGAAAAGTAGAAGCTATAGTTCTTGCCCGGCTCCAATTCCAATCCTGATGGGAAGGTATAATAGAACTGATCGAAATTGGCATTGGGCGTGTTCAACGGGACTACTTGTCGGTTCTCGGGATTGTCATCGGGGTAGCAAACCAACTTTATACTCCTCAGTTTATAATCATCGGAAGCCTCTCCTGCGTAATAGGATACATTTGGATTAAGGGAATCCAAGACCTGTTTGGCCTTTATAGTCGGATAAGCGTCTTTGATGACCGTAAAGCGATATCCCAGTTTTTCGTAGTCCTTGACATTTTTGTTTGATGTGGATAATTCATAGGGATAATCCGAATAGATAAATTGGCTCAGCTCAAACCGGTTGCCTTCCCGGGTAAACGGCAGCGCGGTATCCTTTGCTATCAATTGGATGTCTTCCGTATTCTGACCTTTAATTTCCCAAGAAGCCTTGGTGCCTTCCGGAAATGTGGCGTTGCCCGTACTGCTAAGCACTTCGGAAGAACGATTGGTATAGTTCGGATAGTCCAACGTAATCTTAAACCCTTGAATCGAAGGCGTAGTGAGCGCATTTAATACGTAAGGTCTAGAACGGACACCGTTGGCGGAAAAGGCAAACTCCGTACGCTTCAACGGAGGTGTGAAAGTATATAGATACCGTCCGTTTTGTTTTTGTAACAACGATGAAGTTCCCTCTATATCGATATAGACCTCTTCGGGCTTCACCTCTCCCTCCGTAAAAACCTCAATCGTATACGATTTTGTGTCCAACACATCCAAATCCTCCGACATAAGCCTAAAATGAAAGGGAGCAGGGGGCTCATAGGCCATATCATAGTTGACGACCCGGCCCGCTGAACCGAAAAAGGAACCCAGATTTCCGGATAACCAAATCAATCCAAAAAGTACGATCGGCAAAATAAGATATTTGGTATATTTAAGGTTTTCCCGCAAATCCACAGCCTTCGCAAACGGAATGGGATCCATAGCTTCGGAACGCTGGTCAATACTGGCCAGCAGTAATTCCGACTGGTCTTTGTCCTCCGCAAGATCCAAGAGGTTATAAAGCTTGTCCCCCACATCGGGAAAATGCCTGCCGATCAACAGCGAGGCTTGCTTGTTGCTAATTCCCCTTTTAAATTTGAACAGATAGAAAAGCGGGGTTAAGATATACCGGAACAGCAGGAAGCATTCCACGGCGACAAAGAGTACCAAAAGCACCAAACGCCCTGTGGAATTAAGCCATAAGAAATATTCGACCCCGAGAATAGCAAAGAAGAAAACCAGACCGAGCACCACAAAGAGCAACAGGCCCTTTACGAGCATCTTTGTATAGTATTTTCGGCTAAACTGGTTGAGCTTGCCTAGGATGTTGTTATAACTGGCCATAGAACGCTAAGAATAGAACGCAAAGATACGTAAAATTGGCCCTAGGCACCCACAGGGACAACAGCCCATGGAGGTTCTTGAGAATCCCCTTATTTTGCGGTCTAAGGGGATCAGGGTCTGTCTAGAAATAAAGCGTCTGATTTATAGGCAATTGTCTTGTTCACCAACAACCCGCAAAACATTAGTATAGCATTAGCTACGGCCCGCATTCTTAACCCTGGTGGCGAGCAAAAGAACACGTAGAAATGGGCAGGGTATTTCTTGACAGATCCTAAGCGCATTTGTTATCTTTGTCGAATGAAAGAAAAGGTTAGAGTCCGTTTTGCCCCCAGCCCTACTGGTCCGCTTCATATCGGTGGTGTCCGCACCGCATTATTCAACTATCTGTTCGCCAAAAAACACGACGGCGCTTTTATCCTTCGGATCGAGGATACCGATCAAAACCGATATGTGGATGGTGCCGAACAGTATATTATTGACGCTTTGAATTGGTGCGGGATTCCCTTCGACGAAGGCCCCGGCAAGGACGGCGGCTACGGCCCCTACCGCCAGAGCGAGCGCAAGCACCTCTACGAAAAATACGCGCAAGAGCTTATAGACAAGGGAAAGGCTTACTATGCTTTTGATACGGCCGAAAAACTGGACGCTCACCGAAAAGACCACGAGGCCGAAGGGAAAACCTTTATCTACAATTGGCATAACCGGTTGAAGTTGGACAATTCCCTGTCGTTATTACCACAGGATGTCAAAAAGCGTCTGGATGCCGGTGAGGAGTATGTCATCCGCTTTTTAACGCCCCCCGACGAAACGCTACAGTTGAAGGATACCATTCGCGGCGCTATCGAAATCGACACCAACATCTTAGATGATAAGGTGCTTTTCAAAAGCGACGGGATGCCTACGTATCATCTGGCCAACATCGTGGACGACCATTTGATGGAAATCAGTCACGTCATCCGTGGGGAAGAATGGCTGCCTTCCTTAGCCCTTCATCAACAACTATACGATGCCTTTGGATGGGATGCCCCCGAATTCGCCCATCTGCCCTTGATACTCAAACCTACCGGAAACGGTAAACTGAGTAAAAGGGACGGGGAAAAAGGCGGATTCCCGATATTTCCCCTGCAATGGAATACATCGACCGGCTATCGCGAAGCGGGCTATTTTCCGGAGGCAGTGATCAACTTCCTGGCGCTATTGGGCTGGAACCCCGGCACGGAGCAGGAAATATTTAGTTTGGATGAGCTCGTTGAAACCTTTAGCCTAGACAGGGTGAACAAGTCTGGCGCAAGGTTTGACCCTCACAAGACCGTTTGGTACAATCATCAATACTTACAGGGGAAAAGGGACGGGGAATTGGTAGAATCGTTTTCACCAATTTTAAATCAGCACATCGACCTAAATATCGACTGCGCTAGACCTGAAAATGTACAAAAGGTAGTGTCCTTGATTAAAGAACGCGCCAACTTCGTTTCCGACTTTTGGGAACTTTCCGATTACTTTTTTATTCCTCCGACTTCCTATAACGAAAAAGCGATTAAAAAACAATGGAAAGAGGGCACGCCCGATGTATTGAACCAATTGGTATCGTTCTTGGAAACCGTAAAAGATTTTAATTCAGAGAATCTAGAAAGTCTAATAAAACAATGGATTACGGAGCAGGAACTCTCTTTTGGAAAAGTGATGCCACCGCTACGCTTGGTAATCGTAGGAGACATGAAAGGGCCTCATTTGTTCGATATCATGGGCCTGATCGGGAAAGAGGAAAGTATTGGGCGGATTCAAAGGGCCGTTGATTCTATTGGCTAGTTCAAAACCGCGGGGTTCCAGTCGAACAACTTCATCCTCAAGCGCCAAAAATTTTTGGAATTTGGTGCTTGTTGCTTGGAATTTGCTCGCCCCAAGGCGTGTCCCTGTAACAAACTTCCCAAAAACGCTACAAATACGATAAAGTCTCAGTATCTTCATTCAGTCTAACATAATAGGATGTTTAAAAGTTTAAATTGCATATAAACATCCTTCAAAACCAAAAAACATCATGGGCGATTTCATTCTTATTCCCGTAATTTTTATTACAGCGGTAATCCTTTTTTCTTCATTTTTTATTGTCAAGCAGCAGACTGCGGTCGCCGTTGAGCGGTTCGGTAAATTCCATAGCGTCAGGAATTCTGGCCTGCAAATGAAAATTCCGATTGTCGACCGTGTTGCGGGACGACTGAGCCTTAAAATTCAACAATTGGATGTTATCGTCGAGACCAAGACCTTGGACGATGTATTCGTAAAGCTAAAGATTTCGGTTCAGTACGTTGTACTTAAAGAAAAGGTCTACGAGGCCTTCTATAGACTGGAATATCCGCATGAGCAGATTACCTCATACGTATTCGACGTTGTACGTGCAGAGGTGCCCAAAATGAAACTAGATGACGTGTTCGTCAAGAAAGACGATATCGCCATTGCCGTGAAGAACGAGCTGCAAGAGGCCATGTTCGACTATGGCTTTGACATTATCAAAACCCTCGTAACCGATATAGACCCCGATGCACAGGTGAAACATGCCATGAACCGTATCAACGCTTCCGAGCGTGAAAAGATCGCTGCCCAGTTCGAGGGGGATGCCGCACGTATCCTTATTGTTGAAAAGGCAAAGGCCGAAGCGGAAAGCAAGCGACTGCAAGGGCAAGGTATTGCCGATCAGCGCCGCGAGATTGCCCGTGGTCTTGAGGAATCCGTAGAAGTCTTGAACAAGGTGGGAATTAATTCCCAAGAAGCCTCCGCCCTAATTGTGGTTACCCAACACTATGACACGCTTCAGTCCATTGGCGAACAAACAAATACGAATCTTATCCTCTTACCCAATTCACCGCAAGCGGGCAGTGATATGTTGAATAATATGGTGGCCTCCTTCACGGCCAGTAATATTATCGGGGAGGAGATGAAAAAGAAAAATCCGCAGAACAAGGGGGGTAAAAAATAATATTTAGGAAGACTCCCTTCAGAGGTTTCGGAACTAAATTGCAATCCATAAATTACAAAATTATAGCGTCTAGCGTCTCAAAATAAAAAAAGCCCGGTAATCTTGCGATTGTCGGGCATATTTTTAATAAAATGACGCATTTATCGGCTAAACCGTTTCAAAACCTTTTTGGCAAAAAGCGATATCAGAAAACTTTTGACCAATCCTCCAAAGCCTCCGAAAAGACTAGAGGGTTGAAGACTGTGCTTAGTCTGGTTGAAATTCATCTTCAGATTCTCCATATCGATTTGACGTTGGAGCTTGAGAATTTTAAGATCGTTATCGATTTCCTTGAACGATGTGTATTTTTTAGGTATCATATCTCGTCAAAATAGAATTCGGAAAACTTTTTCAATAGCGGCTTTCTCAAACTGTGCCTAAACAGATAGATAATTACACCTAAAAGCAGGTAGAATCCGCCTACTATAAGAAAGCCCAATGAAGTTTTATCCAGTTCACTACCAATCCAAAATGCGGCACTAATAGATAGGAACAATAGTGCCAATATTAGCATTATGCTAACAGAGGCAATCTTCACGAACACCATAACGGCTTTCATCAGCACCTTAAAGCCCTTCAGCTTATAAAACTGCCTACTACTCTCTATGTACGAACGGGCCGATGCCTCGGCTTCCGAGAAATTCTCCTTTACTTCCTCAAATGCCATAGACTATTTCTGGAGTTGGGCATTTTTCTTTCTCAAATCTTCCAATTTCTTTTCAAGACCTAAGATAATATCATCAGCCTTGTAGCTCATGTTCGAGATGGTTTTATCTAATTTGGCTTCGAAATCCATTTTTTTGGCTTCGGCCGTCTTGGTCAACTCCTCGGTCGCATGTGAAATACGGCTAGCAATTTCATCTTTGGTCTTTTTCGCCTTTTTACTAATCTTACTTCGGGTTTTATCTCCTTTATCAGGAGCGTATAAAATTCCTACTCCAGCTCCTATTGCGGCTCCGGTTAATAAGGCTAACATAATACTTCCACTATCTTTTGACATAATCTTAAATTTTAATTATTATTATTTGGTGACTAAAGTGGTTAAAAGGACTCACAGCTGCATGTTTATGTTCACAATCTGTAAGAGCTTGCAATATACTTGAAAAAACAGTGTCGGATTGCCCCTATCACAGCAAAAATTAACACAAGCGAACATTTGTATCAAAAACAGGCCTGCAAAGCCCTTTCTTGCACAAAAACACATCTTGACGATGGAAACTAGAGAATTTCACAAAGCCGCGGCAAAACTTCTTATAAGCAGCTTTTTTTAATAGTCAAAACCAATTGATGTCGCTGTTCGGATAACAATAATCTATTTATTTTGGATTTTTGCCCAAGTATCCCGCAATCCTACCGTACGATTGAAAACCAATTTTTCTTTGGTTGAGTCAGGGTCCACACAAAAATAACCTAAACGTTGAAACTGGAAGCGGTCTTCGATTTGCGCATCCTTTAGACTAGGTTCAAGATAACCGGTAATTACCTCCAACGAGTCAGGGTTGATAAATTCCATAAAATCCTTATCCTTGTGCGTATCCGGACTTTCATCCGAAAACAACCGGTCATACAAACGAACTTCCGCCTCAATGACATGTTTTACGGAAACCCAGTGCAACGTACCCTTTACCTTTCGCATACTCTCTTCCGTGCCGCTGCCACTTCTACTTTTGGGGTCGTAGGTACATTGAACCTCAACAATATTCCCATCGGTATCTTTTGTGCAACTCTCGGCTTTAATGATATAGGCGGATTTCAAACGGACTTCTCCGCCTAATTTCAGGCGGAAAAATTTGCGATTGGCCTCTTCCTTGAAATCCGCACGTTCAATATAGATTTCTTTGGAAAAAGGAATCTGCCTTGTACCTGCGGATTCATCTTCGGGATTGTTCTCGGTTTCCAACCATTCTTCTTCCCCTTCGGGATAATTTGTAATCACCACTTTGACGGGATCAAGCACGCCCATCACCCTCGGGGCAATTTTGTTGAGATGCTCCCGGACATGGAATTCTAAAAGGGATACATCGATCAAGTTTTCACGTTTGGCGATACCGATAGTATCCGCAAAATTCCGGATGGACTCCGGGGTGTAGCCCCTTCTCCGTAGCCCGGATATCGTGGGCATTCGCGGATCGTCCCATCCATCGACAACATTTTGTTCGACCAACTGCAACAGTTTTCGTTTGCTAACTACCGTATGGCTCAGGTTTCGCCGGGCGAATTCCCGCTGCTTGGGGCGCAGTTTATCAGAATCTACCACTTGGTCTAAAAACCAATCGTACAGCTCGCGGTGCATCGCAAACTCCAAAGTACACAGGGAGTGGGAGACCTGTTCGATATAGTCGCTCTCCCCATGCGTCCAATCGTACATCGGATAAATACACCAATCGGTATCAGTGCGGTGGTGCGCCTTATGTAACACTCGGTACATTATAGGGTCCCGCATCAGCATGTTCTGTGAGGCCATGTCGATTTTTGCACGTAGCACATGAGAACCCTCCTCATATTTTCCGTCCTTCATCCCTTTGAACAGTTCCAAATTTTCTTCTACGGAACGATTTCTATACGGACTATCACTTCCCGGCTCGTAGGGAGTACCTTTTTGTACGGCCATTTCTTCAGAGGATTGACTATCCACATACGCCTTCCCCTCCTTGATTAACATAACCGCCCAATCATAGAGCTGCTGGAAATAATCGGAGGCATACCGTTCGGTATCCCAAGTGTATCCCAACCATTCCACATCTTTCTTAATAGCGTCTACATACGCTTGTTCTTCTTTAATCGGATTCGTGTCATCGAAGCGAAGATTTACCGGCGCATTATACCGCAATCCCAATCCGAAATTGAGACAAATGGAGCTGGCGTGACCAATATGCAGATAGCCATTGGGCTCGGGCGGAAACCGAAACCGCAAATCGGAAGGGGAGTATCCTTTTTTCAGGTCTTCCTCAACGATGTGCTCGATAAAGTTTAATGATTCGCCAGCTTCGCTCATGAGATAGTTTTTGGAAGTTGCAAAGGTACGGAAAATGCTATAATGCCCCTTCTTTCCCAATGCCTTTCATACAAATAATCCCATTTCACAACACTTTTATCCCATGCCACAACATTAAATTTCCCACGCGTACTATATACACCATATTTGTTGATGTATAGTATTTTATCCAGATCCCAAATCTGACAAAAACTTGTAGTAACCCAAAAACTACGCCTACTTATGAAA